>Ga0182015_10000775_pt1 | contig 44386 bp, 31 predicted proteins | sample 712P3MmetaG_FD_120478 | JGI IMG/M metagenome (GOLD analysis project Ga0182015, IMG submission 120478) | Permafrost microbial communities from Stordalen Mire, Sweden - 712P3M metaG | ecosystem: Environmental > Terrestrial > Soil > Wetlands > Permafrost | place: Sweden: Stordalen | collected...
ATGGACCCATGAGAGGTGGGCGACGTCGTTGAAATTCTCGACCTGGCGGGGAGCCGCCGCCCTCCAGAGCGACACCGGGACCTCGATCGTCTGCCGGCCCGTCAGCGCGAGGTCCGGCCATTCCGGGACGGGGGCCCTTGCCGGCGGCCGCAGGCAGGTCCAGACAAGGCCGTGCCTGACGACTGCGGGAAAGGTGCGAAGGCGCAGCTTCTGCGAGATGGGGATCGAGGCGTCCTGGGCCGGGACGCCCGTGCAGGCCCCGGTGCCCGAGTAGCGGAAGCCATGGTAGGCGCAGACAAGCGTGCACCCGTCCATCCAGCCGCGGCTGAGCGACGCGCCCCGGTGCGCGCAGAGGTCCCGGGCGACGCAGATGCCGTCCTCGCCCCTGAAGACGACCAGGCGCACGTCGAGCAGCCTCCGTGAAAGCGGCTTGTCCGCCACCTCGGATGCGAGCGCGACGGGATGCCAGAAGGACGCCAGGACGTCCCGGTCATGGGCTGCGAACGTGACCTCGTTCGGTCGGACAAGCTCGGCGATGGACGGCGGCTCCATTGGGACTAGGACGTGCCGAACCTGAGCCCGAGCTGCCTCAGCCATTTGCGGTAGGCGATCGCCGTCCGGTCGGAGCGCAGGTGGAGCTCCGCCTGCAGGTCGAGCGGGAGGAGCTCCGGGCGCTGGGACTCGACGATCGGCAGGTCCTGGGCGGTCACCTCGTCCTGGAACTTGACGATCTTCTCCGCGGGGACCTCGAACGAGTAGTTCATGGCCATGATCGCCCACGCGAGGCTGCGCCCCTCGTCCACGGGCGTCACTGTGTCGATCATGCAGAAGCGCTGCTCGCCCTGCGCCTTCGTGAATCGGGCCGTGAGGGGCCTGAGCGCCTCATACGTGTAAAGGACCTTTGCGGCCCTGCCCGTGCCGTCCGGGTCCGGCTGCCAGATCGGGATGTCCCTCGAGATGACGCCGCTCGCCGTGATCTCGGCCTCGTAGTCGTCGATCTCGGTGTGCCCCGGGTCCCCGAGGTAACCCGCGTGGACAAAGGGAAAGTGCCCGACGTCGAGGAAGTTCTCGATCACCCGGGGACCGAGCGCGTTGAACGGGTAGGGGCCGCAAGGGATATTGCGGTAGGCCGGATCGTCCCATTCCGGAAACGGCGGGAGGTCGCCGGACGGGCTGCCGAGGCAGGTCCAGACGAGGTCGTAGGCGACCTTCACGGGATGGACGTTCGTGTGGGCCCGCGGGGGCGGCTTCTGGGACGGATGGGCCGGGATGCGGACGCACTCCCCATCCGTGTTGTAGGTCCATCCGTGGTAGGGGCAGGTTATGCAGCCCTCCCTCACCCGGCCCGCCGAGATCTTTGCGCCGCGGTGGACGCAGAGGTCGTCCCAGACCTGTATCCCTTGGTCGCCGCGCCAGACGACGAGATCGACGCCGAGGAGGCGCGCCGGCCTGGCCGTGGACGCGCCGAGCTCCGACGCGCGCGCGACCACATGCCAGTCGTTCAGGAGCACGGGGTCGTCGATCATTGGGGGGAGGCGGGGGGGTCAGGAGGTTCCGAACCCGACACCCAGCTCGTTGAGCCATTGGCGGTAGGCGATCGACGTCCGGTCGCAGTTGAGATGGAGCTCGGCCTGCAGGTCGAGGGGAAGCAGCTCCGGCCGCTGCGACTGGACGACGGGCTTGTCCTGGAGGAACACCCGGTCGGTCCAGTCGACCAATTGCTGCGACGGCGTGTCGTCCGCCCCCTTCATCGAGAACACGATCCATGCCTTTGTGCGGACCTCGTCCACGGGGGTCGCGATGATCATCATCGTGAACACGCTGGTTCCCGCGTGCTTGGTGAGGTACGCCGTCAGGGGACGGATGACCCTGTAGGTGTAGTTGGCCATCGCGGGCTTGCCGGATCCGTCGGGATCAGGCTGCCAGATGACGATGTCCTTCGCAAAGACGCCACCGGGGGTCTTCTCGACCGTATAGCGGCCGATCTCCCCATGGCTCGCCATGCCGAGGATTCCCTCGTGCACCACGGAGAGGTGGGCGAGATCCAGGAAGTTCTCGATGATCCTCGGGCCGCCCGCGTCCATCTCATAGGGTCCCATCGTGAACCTGCGCACCCCCTCGTCGGCCCACTCGGGGAACACCGGCAGCTCGTTCGGCGTCCCGGACAGGCATCCCCAGACCCATCCATAGGCCTCCCTGCAGCCATAGACGGTGACCTTCGCCCGTGCGGGCGGCTTCTGGTCCGGGTGCGCGGGAATCTTCACGCAGGTGCCGGACTCGTCGTAGGTCCATCCGTGGTAGGGGCACTGCAGGCAGCCTTCCTTCACCTTTCCAAGCGAAAGCCTGGCGCCCCGGTGGACGCAGAGATTCCTCCATGCGTGGAACCTCCCGCCGTCCGCCCAGAGGACCAGGTCCTCGCCGAGGAGGCGCGAGGCGACCACGCGCCCCCCGGCGAAGTCCTCGACCTTCGCGAGGGGATGCCAGTCGTGGACAAGAACGGGATCGGGGATCGCCATGTTTTTGGGGGCCTTCCTACCTGCTGCGGCCGCCGCACGCCGCACGCATCCATGCAGCGTCCATGGGAGGGGGCCGTCGACTGAAAAGCGTCAGAAACGGAAGCGGATTGTGACCGAGGCGGTGATCGGGGGGCGCACGTAGACCGCGTCGTTGCCGGCGAATGTGACGTCGATCGGGTCCAGGATCCTCTCGTCGGTGATGTTCTTGACGTTGACCGTGACGTCCCACGCCCTCCTGCGGAAGTAGACGAATCCGTCGAGCTCGTACTCGGCGTTGATATGGAGCGTGTCCTGGTCGTTCGCGTACTGGATCCCCTGGAACTGCGGGCCAACACCGATCCCGAATCCCGACTTCAACTCGTACTGCACAAAGAAGTTGGCGAGGACCTCGGGCACCCCGGGCGCCTTCATCCGCGAGCCTGGCGGCGAGTAGAATCCGGCGTAGTTGTTCTGCGGGACGCTGCTGTAGTTCGGGCTGCCGTTGCCCGTTCCCGACTGCCCGTCCACTATGAAGCCCACCGGGTACCCGTCCAGGTAGTTGTTCGTCTGCTGGAAGAACGACGAGCCGAAGTCCGTCACGTTCTGGTACGTGAAGTTGGCGTTCACCGAGAGGGCCTTTGTGGGCTGGTAAACGCCGTCGAGCTCGATTCCCTCCGCCTTGACCAGGTAGGCCGGACCCTCGATCTGCGGCTCGGTCTTGAGCTGCTGGTAGACGGCCGCGTCGAAATAGAGGGTGTTGCTGAGGAAGCTCTCCTTGTAGCCGGCCTCGTAAAGCGTGCTCCTCGTCGTGAGCGAGGTCTGCAGCTGCGAGTGGTACTGCGCCGGCGTCCCGATCGGGGTGTTCGCGCCGTCGGTTATCTCGGCCACGTTGACGCCGCCGAAGTTCTCCGAGCCGAGCACCGAGTCGACGACCGTGTAGGTGAGGTAGAACGAGCTGGTTTCGGTGGCCTTGAACACGAGGCTGGCGAAATAGGACGGGTCATCGACGCTGTCATCGGCGGAGAATATGCCGCCCCGGGGGACATAGATCCCCGGGCTGTAGAACGTCCCGGTGACCGGGTCCTGGACCTGGTTGAGCGCCGGGTTCCCGTCGTCCGCCTTGATGTGGTCGTAGCGAAACCCGGCTATCGCGAAGAACTTCCTGCTGAAGGTCACCGTGTCCTGGATGAACGCCGCCGAGTCGTAGATGTGCGAGTCCTGGTTGGCCGAGTCATTGACGAGATAGGCGCCGTACTTGGAGTGGCCCGGGACGAGGTACGGGGCGCCGAGCGTGTTGCCGAGCTCGGCATACGCGGGGAACACCTCGTTCGAGGACGGCTGGGCGAGGTCGGGATAGAAGAACGGCTCCACGGCGTAGTCCTGGTAGGCGACGATGCGCGTGTACCGGAAGTCGGCGCCGGCGATGAACTTGTTGTCGATTCCGCCCACGGTGAAGTCGCCATGGTACTCGGCGCGGTCCTGGAGGGAGGCCTGGAGGGGCATGTACTCGCTGTAACCCCAGAGGTTGTACTGCCGGTCGTTGGCGTTCTCGAAATAGGTCCTGTTCACCAGGCTCGTGCTCGAGGTGAGGTCCACGGTCGTGATGAGCTGGGATTGGAGGCGCCCGGTCCGCCCGCTGTCCCCCGGCGAGAGCAGGACCTTGTCCCAGGGCAGCTTGACCGTGTAGGCGGTCGCCGTGTTGAGCACCCCGTAGCTGCCGTCCGGAAATCCCATGCCAAAGGGCGGGGTGTCGGGATAGATGGTCACCTGGCCCCCGATGTAGGTGCCATTGTTGATGAAGTTCTGCGTGACCCGGTTGACCCCGGTTACGTCGCCGATCAGGTTCTCATAATACTGCCCCCACCACTGGAGCGTGACCTTCTTGTTCGCGCGGAAGGTGAGGGCGGTGAAGATGTCCTCGGTCTGGTTCTTCTGGTTCTCGTAGTAGCCGTTGCCCAGGCGGCTCAGGTAGCTCACGCGGTAGGCGAGGTCGTCGGTGATCGGCGCGCTTGTGTCTATGGTCATCTCGGGATTCCAGTAGGAGTTCCCGCTGGCCAGGTACCCGAGGGTCGTGGATATCTCGGTGTGCTCGTGGTCGAAGTAGGGCTCCTTCGTCGTGAAATTGACGTAGCCTCCCGCGCCCTGGCTCTGGGGGCCGTAGACCGCCGAACCCGGGCCCTTGACGACATCCATCGACTCGACCCCGTTGAAGCTCGGAAGGATGCTTGAGGTCGTGAAGAGCTCGCCCTGCCCGTTGACGTACATCTCGGCGTTGTCCCCGCGCACCAGGGGGGTTCCCGGAACCCCGTAGCGCGCCGGCGAGTACACGCCCGGCGAGAACTGCCCGAAGTCCATGGAATTGGTCACCTGCCTGTCGTCCATCCACGCCTTGTTCACCATCGAGACGGACCTGGGGATGTCCAGCACGTTGGCGGCGTCGCCGAAAACGCTGTCCACCGGGCGCACGGTCGGAAGAATCTGGTCCTCAATCGGGACGTCGCTGACCGTGTACTGCTCAAGTTTCGTGATGTTCGCGCCCTGCGCCGCGTCGGGGGCGGGGCCCGCCGGCGCCGGCTGCACCGCGGCGGCCGCCGGCGGCTGCGGGCCGGGAGCGGGGCTCGACGGCGCCTGCTGCGCGCGGGCCGCCGCCCCCGCGATGCACGCCGCCAGAGAAGTCCACCGGATCGTTCTTGATATTCGGTTCATGTTTGCCAGGTCCTCCAGGGTTCGGCCGCAGTCAGACCGCTCTTAAGTCGCACGATTGAAAGCGACTGGACGATGGCCAAGCACATCCTATGCCACGGGTGCGCGGGGCCGGGCCGGATCCCCGGCGACGGGAATGGCATCTGAGCTGCTCCCTTGGTCCGCGAATGCCGGACGAAAACCCGCCCAACGCCATGCCCGCGGGCTCGCTGCGGCGCAACTGCGTGAGCTTTGTCGAGAACCTCGCGCAGACCGCGGGTTCGATGGCCCCGTCCGGCGGCCTGACGATGTTCATCCCGCTCGTCTTCGCGAACGCCGGGAACGGAACCTGGCTTCTCTACGTGCCGGTGGCCGCGGGGTACGCGCTCCTTGCCGGCAATATCAACGTGTTCACCTCGCGGACGGCCTCGGCCGGCTCGTTCTCGACGTTCGCGGAACTGGGCCTCGGGCCATGGGCGGGCCTCATCGCCGGATGGACCTATTTTGCCACGCTCACCTTCGCTGTCGCCGATTGCGCGCCGAGCGTCGGCTTCTACGCGTCCGAGGTCGCATCGCAGCTCGGCATGCGGATGCCCGCATCCGCCGCCGTCTCGCTGGTCGCGGGCTCGGTGGCCGCCGCCTGGTGGGCCGCGCGGAGGGGGATCAGCCTCTCGACAAACCTGATGCTCGCAGTGGAATGTCTCTCCCTCGGCACGATGGTCGCCCTTGCCGTCCTTTTCATCGTCCACACCGGCAGGTGGTTCGACGCCGACCAGTTTCACCTCGCCGGCGTGAGGCCCAGGGGAATGCGCCTGGGGATCATCCTGGCCTTCATGAGCCTCACCGGGTTCGAGAGCGTCACGACTCTCGGGGAGGAGTCCCGGCATGCGCTCAAGGCAATTCCGCGCGCGATACTGTCGTGCATCCTCCCCATCGGCCTCATGTACCTGGCCATGGCCTATGTGGTGGTCATGGCCTTCAGGGGAAGCGGGCTCGACCTGGCGCAGACCCTCGTGCCCTTCAACTACCTGGCGGTCGCCGCCGGCTGGCCGCGCGTGGCCATCGTCGTCGGCATCGGCATCACGCTAAGTTTCTTCGCGTGCATGCTCGGCTGCATGAATGCCGCGGCCCGGGTGCTCTTCGCGATGGCCAGGCGGGGCCAGTTCTGGCACAGCTTCGGAGTGGCCCATCCCCGGAACGCGACGCCGCACAGGGCGATAGCGCTCGTGGGCGTCGTCGCCCTGGTCCTGCCGCTCGCCCTGGTGGCATTCGGCGTCCGGCTTGACGACTCGATGGCCTACGGCGCCCAGCTCGCGAGCCTGGGCTTCATCTCGACCTACCTCTGGGCGTGCATCTCGGCGCCTTTTTTCCTCAGGCGCCGCGGCGAACTGCGCTGGTTCCACGTCGCCCTCTCGGCGAGCTCCCTGGCGATATTCGGGATCGCCCTCGTCGCCAGCATCTATCCGGCGCCGCCCGCGCCGTGGAACGTGCTGCCCTACGTCTTTGCGGGAACCGTTGCCGCCGGGACCGCGCTCTCGTGGGCGCTTGGCGTGCAGGCTCGGCCGCGCGAGGCGGACCAGCCGGCCTAGAGGCGGTTTCCCATGCCCTACACCGCAGACCCAGGGCTCGCCGACTTCGTCAGGGAGCTGCCCAAGACCGAGACCCACCTGCACATCGAGGGCGCATGCCCCTACGAGCTCCTGAGGAAGCTCGACCCGGTCAAGCACGCCAGACCCCCGCCCTTCTGGGACGACAGCTACCGGTACAGGGACGGCCTGCACTCGTTCATGCCGCTCTACATCGAGTACTGCCAGGACTTCTTCACCTCGGCCGAGCGGTACCACCAGGCGTCCGAGATCATGCTGCGCAACTGCGCCGCACAGGGCTGCCGCTATGTCGAGACGAGCTTCCACCTCCCCACCGTCCTGTTCATGAGGGACGGGGGGGCGGATGTCGTGCGCGCGATCAAGTCGGGCGCCCCGCGGGGACTCGAGGTGCGGGTGTTCGCCGGGATGTCCCACAACGACTATGCCGGGGCGGGCAGGGACCTGATCGAGGATTCGCTCAAATGGCCCGAGCTGGACGGCCTCGACCTGCACGGCCTCGAGGACATCCCGCTGGAGCCGTGGACCGCCGATGTCTGGGCCCGTGCGCGCCTCGCCGGGAAATTCACCAAGGCGCACGCCGGGGAGTTCATGGGCCCGGATTTCGTCGAGCGCATCCTTGACGAGGTCAAGCCCCAGCGCATCCAGCACGGGGTACGCTCGGCGGAAAGCGCGGCGACGACCGCCCGCCTCATCAACGACGGCGTCGCGCTCGACGTCTGCCCCCTGAGCAATGTGAAGCTGTGCGTCCCCGGCGTGACATCGCTCGCCGCGCATCCCTTCCGCAGGCTGTTCGACGCGGGCGTCACGGTCACGGTCAACTCGGACGATCCCTTCTTCCTCGGCAACACGCTCAGCGAGGAATACTACGCGCTCCACTCAGTCCACGGATTTACCCCGGCGGAACTGGGCAAGGTCGCCGCAAACGGCTTCAAGGTGGCCCTGCTGCCGGAGCACGTCAGAAAGGCGCATCTCGCCGATTTGGCCGCGTACGTGACCCAGGCCGTCCTGGGAAAATGATCCTGGAGCCGGTTCTCACCGGGGAGTGGACTTGACCGGGTCCCTGCGAATCGGGTGTGAATACTTATTCACAATTTTTGAGGTTAAAAAATGCGTAAAAGGACCCGCGACTGGGAGTAAGTTATCGATCTCGCCTTAAAAGGCGTTGTGAACATGTGCGTTCGTTTGCGACGAGTAGCTCGGCATCAAACGAATTCAAAATGCTACGTAAAATCATGTATTTTTTGAAATCTACCGCGCGCAGGGTGAGTCCTATTCCCAACTCGCAATGATTCCGGGATCGCCTAAATGCCCCTCGATGCGCTCATGAAATCGGCTTGCGCATCCGTTGCTCGCCTCGCGAATTCGAGGGATTTCTCGAGGGAGAACGGGTCCGTTGGAGAGGGGATGGGAGCGGCGTGGGAAGCCTTTCGGCTATTTTTGCAGTAAACGTCCGCTTTTTATTCGAACTGATTTATCCCGCGCAGGCATTGCTGGAACCAAGGCGCACCCCTGCGCCGGACGTTCCCGTCATGGCTGAGCTGGAACCCATGCCTGAGTTGCAGATTTCCAACACTATTGACCGTCGCTCCGTCAGAGGAAGTGGCGGCATCTAACTGAGAAAGGACCCATCATGACACCCACCTATCCTGGTGTATACATTCAGGAGGCTCAGAGTCCCGTCCATCCCATAACGGGCGTTGCCACATCGATTGCGGCGTTTGTCGGCTATACCGACCAGGGAATAGACAACCGTGCGGAACAACTTTTCAGCTTCTCTGATTTTGAGCGATTGTTCGGGGGCTTGGCCTCCGACAGCGAGCTGAGCTACGCGGTGCAGCAGTTCTTCAGCAACGGCGGGACAGAAGCCTTTGTGGTGCGAGTGCCGAAACACGGGGCTTCCGCCGCGAACGTGAACATCGTCATGAAGAGTGCCTCAGCCAACGTTTGGACGTTTTATGCGCTTAGCAGCGGAAGCTGGGCCGACGGCAATCTGATAATTGACATAGACTTAAATGGGCTTGGGTCGCTGATTCCTGGAACGATACTTTCGGTGGCCGCCTCCGGCACCACCTTTACCGCGACAGGGTCTGGAACGCAGTTCAATACGCTTGAGGTGGGCAATTACCTGGTGTTCGCACAGGACTCGACGCACGGGTTCTACAAGATCCTGACAAAGACGGGCAATACGACCCTGACCCTGGACAAACTGCCCAATTTGTCACTCACCAGTCTTCCCGCTGTCGCGGTCGTCTATGAGGACAATCTCGCATGCAACCTGACCGTGACAAACCTTCAGGATGGAACCGTGGAATCGTTTCCTGACATTTCATTCGACAATAACGCCGCCAATTACGTGCAAGGCATCCTGAACGATCCGGACATCGGCTCGCAGCAGGTGAACGTGATTCCGCCGTCCTCATTCGTCGACGACCTCGGACCGGTTCCCACCGGCATCGTCGGCGCTCCTGTGTCGCTGTTCACCGTGCTCCAGCAGTTGTGCGGCGGAACGGCTGTCGCGGGCGGGACCGGCGCGCTCACTTCAGGCTCGTCCACGGTGACAGGCACCATCTTTGGGAGCCTAACTGCCGGGGAGCTGGTGATTTTTGACGCCGACCCGAATGCCACGCCGTATACGGTCAAGTCGGCGAGCGGCACCAGCCTGGTTCTCACCTCAAATTACACGGGGCCGACCGCTGCGACCGCTCACGCCGCCACGCTCCCGAGCCTTGCGGTGAGCGCCGCTTGGCCGGTAATCCTCACCATGGAGGCGCCAGTTCCGACACTCGCCCCGTTGCCCCTCACGGTAACGATACTGGCCGCGAACGTTAACGCTCCCCAGTCCTTCGCCGGTTTCGCCGCACAGCTGCAGCTGGCGCTCAACAACGCCCTGTCAGTCGCGCTACCAGGGGCCTCAGTGCAGGTCTCGGCCGTTAACTGGTGGGGCGCGCCCGCAATCAGGCTCACAGGAGTCCTCCCAGGCTACCCGGATGCCGTCTTCGGATTCCAAGCTCCGTCAAGCGGGAACGATCTTGCCAGCCTACTGGGCCTGGCAACGGCCAGCCTTCAAATCCAGAATGTCGCGCACTACGCGCTCGGCACGGGAGATCTTTTCCCGGTTGCCTCGGGCGCCTTGTTTCCGACCCAGGTCGCGGTGCCGGCTGCGCTAACGCAGTTCCCGGCGATCACGGGATCAGACGGCCAGGGATTGCCGATGACCGCGGACCTGATTGGGGACCAAGGTTTGTTCTCGGGTATCTACGCTCTCGAGAAAGTAGACCTGTTCAATATCCTTTGCATTCCGGATGCGACTCGCGCGACGCTTGGAAATCCGAACATCCAGGATCCCACCGTCGATCCCAACGCGATCTACGCGGCGGCGATTGCCTATTGCGACCAGCGGCGCGCCTTCCTCCTGCTCGATGCGCCCCCCAACATCAACACGGCAGCGGCGGCGATCGACTGGAAGTCGACGCTCCTGACAGTGAATGACGCCAATGGCGCGGCCTATTTCCCGCGCCTCCGTCTTCCCGACCCGGAAAACAACTACCAGCTCCGCACCTTTGCGCCCTGCGGCGTCGTGGCGGGCCTGTACGCGCGGATAGACGGGACGCGTGGCGTATGGAAGGCCCCCGCCGGTACCGAGGCAACCTTGTCGGGCGTGCAGACGATGACCTACAAACTCACTGACAACGAGCAAGGCTCCATCAATCCGCTCGGGTTGAACTGCGCCAGGATATTCCCGGTGTACGGCCCCGTCATGTGGGGCGCGCGAACCCTGGTGGGCGCGGATGTTGAGGCCAACCAGTGGAAGTACGTTCCAGTTCGGCGCATCGCCCTGTTCATTGAGGAAAGCCTGTATCGTGGCACCAAGTGGGTGGTCTTTGAGCCAAACGATGAACCGCTTTGGGCGTCCATCCGGCTCAACGTCTCCGCCTTCATGGATGGGCTATTCCGCAAGCAGGCATTCCAGGGAATGACCGCCGACCAGGCCTATTTCGTGAAATGCGACAGCGACACGACCACCCAGGCCGACATCGACCTGGGAATCGTCAACATCCTGGTCGGGTTCGCGCCGCTCGAGCCGGCGGAGTTTGTCGTGATCACCATCTCACAGATGTCCGGGCAGGCCCAATCCTAACCCGTGCGCAGCAACAAATAAAAGGAGAACACCATGGCCGAATTCACAGTCAACACCACGCGCTTTGATCCCTACAAGAACTTCAAATTCCGGCTCAAGTGGGACGGACGCTACGTCGCCGGCATCAGCAAGGCCTCCGCGCTCAAGCGCACGACGGAGGTCGTCAAGCACCGGGAGGGCGGGGACCCCAGCACGAGCCGCAAGTCGCCGGGCCGCACGGAATACGAAGCCATCACGCTCGAGCGGGGGGTCACCCATGACCCTGAGTTCGAGGCCTGGGCCGCCAAGGTCTGGCAGATCAAAGCGGGCCTCGGGGCCGAGGTCTCGCTCCTCGATTTCCGCAAGGACGTCATCCTCGACTTCTACAACGAGGCGGGGCAGCTCGCCATCAGCTACAAGATCTATCGCTCGTGGGTCTCCGAGTACCAGGCGCTGCCGGACCTGGATGCGAACGCCAACGCGGTGGCCATACAGCACATCAAGCTGGAAAACGAGGGCTGGGACCGGGACACCTCGGTGACGGAGCCCACCGAGGCAAGCTACACATCAACGCATGCATAGCCGTGCAGCCCGTGCCCGTCCGCGGGCACGGGCGCGCATGGGCACGTATCTCCCCTTCCAATGCGGTCGACGACACCGAGCTTTGGAAGCATGACCCCGCTGCGCGGCAGATTCCTGCTCGAGGCCTGGGATCGTGCTTCGGCGGCGGGCGACAGGGGCCGCGCGGCGGCGGTCCTGTCCGTGGCCCGGCCCGGGTCCACCCCGGCGGAATGGGACGCGGTCGGCATCCCGGAGCTGAACCTCGAGCTCGCCCGGCTGTGGCACCTGAGCTTCGGCGCCACGCTGAACGGCTGCCTCCCGTGCCCCCAATGCGGCGCGCGCCTGGAATTCGGGATGAGCGTGCAGGAGGTGATCCGGGAGCTTGAGGCCCAGTCCGCGGAGCCGACGCTCGGGTGGACGCTCGGGGATGACACGTTCTCCATGCGCATGGCGAACAGCCTCGACCTGGCGGCTGCGAGCAGCGAGGCCGACCTGGTGAAGGCGCGCCGGGTGCTCCTCGAGCGGTGCATCGAGGTGAACGGCAACCCCGCCACTGACGCGGGCGCCTCCGCCGCCCTGCGCGAATCCGAGTTTCTGGCGGAAACAAACTTTGAGCGGCTTCACCGGGCCGCAGAGGTCACCTGCCAGGTTCACTGCTTCGACTGCGGCCATTACGAGGCGGTTGACCTGGACCTGCCGCGTTTTCTCTGGGCGAAGGTGCGCCACGGCGCAGGCCGTCTCTTGCACGACGTGCACGAGCTGGCCTCAACCTACGGCTGGTCGGAGGACGCGATCCTCGGGATGAGCGAGCACCGGCGGGCGGGCTACCTGGAGATGGTCCGGTCATGAGCGACCTGCTGCAGCGACTTGTCGAGCGCAGCCGGGGCCCGCTGGCGCCCCTTCAGCCGATCCTGCCCTCGATCCACGCGCCGTCCCGGGACGGCGGCCCGTGGGAGGGCGACCGGCCCCGCGGCCTTCCGGCGGTTTCCGCACCGGAACCGGAGGTTTCCTTCGGACAGCCCGCGGCGAGCCCGGACCGTCGGGCCGATTCGCGCGAGCCGATCGATCCGCCAGCGCCCGCGGACGAGCGGGCTCCTGAGCGCACATCGGTCCCCAGCCCGGCGACTCGTGAGGAGACGATCCGGCCGGCGTCGGAATCCAAGGCATCGTCCCAACGGAGGAAAAAGGAAGCTGATCCGGCGCCGGTGGCGGAGAAACCCTCCGCCGCAATGCCGACCGATGCCGTCCGGAAGCCGGTTGCCGAGGTGAGTGCGTTCCCGCCAGTTGGAAAGCTACGCCCCGGCGAGGCATTTCCGGCGGCTCCCCCGTCCGCAGTGAAAACGGAGATTCCCGGCAGCCTACTGTCCAGGGCCGTCCACAGAACCGGCAGGAAGATCCAGTTCGCCGCGCCTGAATCGGTTCCCGGAGATCGGGATGCACGGGCTCCCGCAGGAAAAAAGGCGGCATTAGCAACGGCCGTTGCCCAGGAGCCGCCTACCACCCGCACGGAAATCCCCGCCGGCCTTTTCGCCAAGGCCAGCGCCCGCCTTGGAAAAATGACTTCCCGCGCACTTTCGGCGCGGGACGCAGAGCCAGCATCTCAGGTCGAGGAGCGGGCGCGGTTGCCGCGACCGGCGGCAGAACCGGCTTCGTCCCGGGGCGAGCGAGTCCCGGCGGCGCGCCAGCCCCCAGTCGAGGGGGCAGGGGATGCCTCCGGTGCTGAATCCGGGGCCGGCGCGCGGCCCGAGGATGGCGAGCGGGGAATGGTGACCGTGCCCGCGGGACAGCCCGTTTCCGGGCGTCGTGCCGATGCCTCGTCCCGGAATCCGCCTCGCGGCGGCGAAGCGGTCCCGTCGGTCGAGGTGCATGTGTCGATCGGCCACATCGAGGTGCGCGCCGTGCAGGCGAAAGCGCCCGCGCCGCGCAGGAAGGCCTATCGTCCCCGGGTGAGCCTGGGCGACTTCCTCAGCCGTCCCCACTACGGAGGCCCGGCATGAGCGACTACCTTGCCGTCGCCGGGATCAGCGCGGTTCTGAAATGGACGCTGCACAACGCCCTCACGGCCAACGGCCCGTCGGCGATCATGGACCCGTCCATCCCCGGCGTGAGCGTGGGGCCGCCCGACCTCATCGCGACGGGCGACGACGAGCCGGTGAAGTTGAACCTGTTCATGTACTATGCCAGCCTGAACCCGGCATTCAGGAACGTCGGCCTGCCATCGATGGACAGCCAGGGGCGCACGCTCAGCAACCCCCCGCTGGCCCTGAATCTCCACTACCTGGTGAGCGCCTACGGGAAGAACGAGTTCGACGGCGAGATCCTCCTCGGATGGGCGATGAAGGTGTTCCACGACAACCCGATCCTGTCCCAGAGCGACATCAACACGCTCCTGGGGCTGATCGCCGGGAGCACGCCGACGCCGGAGGTCCTTCTCCTCGTGAACACGACCCTGGCGAGCCAGGTCGAATCCATCAAGGTCACGCCCGAGACGCTCACGAACGACGAGATCTCGAGGCTGTGGATGGCCTTCCAGACCAACTACCGGGCCACCACGTCGTACCTCGTCACGGTCGTCCTGATCCAGAGCACGGCGACCGTGAAGTCGAACCTGCCGGTCCAGTCGAGGAACGTCGCGGCGATGTCGCTCCAGCCCCCGACGATCAACAGCGTCTCGCCGACGAGCGCCGCACCGGGGGACATGCTGGTCATGATCGGGGTGAACTTCCTGGGCGACGTCGCCACCGACACGATGGTGCAGTTTGACTCGGATCCCCCCGTCCCGGCGTCGTCGGTCCAGGACGCCTGCGTCCGCATCAAGCTGCCGCCGACGCTCCCGGCGGGCGTGCGCTCGGTGCGCGTCGTCCGCCAGGTGAGCTTTGGCATCCCGACTGATCCGCATACGGGCTTCTCGTCCAACTCGACGCAGTTCTTCCTCGTCCCGACGATCACCACCGCGCCGCCCATCAGCGCGGCCATCAACACCACGCTCACGCTCAACGTCACCCCCCCGGTCGGGCGCGAGCAGCAGGTGGCGCTCATGGTCGGGGACAGCTCCATCTCGCTGCCCGCCCGGGCGCCGGGCGCCCCGGATTTCTCCTCCACGCTGAGCTTCCCGATTCCGGGCGATTTCCCTTACACGGCCCCGCCGGTCGCGCTGCCTGTCCGCGTGCAGGTGGATGGCGCCCAGAGCCGGCTTACCCTGGACAAGACCACGGGGAGCCCGACCTTCGGGCAGTTTCTTCCCCAGGCGCAGATCACCGCGTGATGAAACCGCTCGCCATGGAACCGCAGCAAGCGTGGCTCTCGGAAGCCCTGGACCGGGTCTACCTGGCGATCACCGGGGGAGCCCCGGAAGCGCCGGAGGCCTCCGAGGGGCTCGTGCCGGCGGTGGACCCTTCCACGCCGCTCGATCACCTGAGGCGGGGCTTCGGGCTCAGCCCGTTCGAGTGCGACGTGCTGCTCCTGTGCCTCGGCGCGGAGATCGAGGGCCGCTTTGGGCAGGCCTGCGCCGCGGCGCAGAACGACCCCCGCATGACGTCACCGACGTTCGGCCTGGCGATGGGGGCGCTGCGCGATCCCCACTGGAGCGCCCTGGCGCGCGAGCGGCCCCTGCGCCACTGGCGCCTGCTCGAGGTCACGCCGGGCGACCGGCTGGTCGGCAGCCCGCTGCGGATCGACGAGCGCGTCCTGCATTTCCTGATCGGGCTCCCGTGCATCGACGAGCGGCTGGAGCCGACCGTGCGGCCGCTGGCCGAGCTGGATTCCGCGCCCTCCCCAGCCCAGGTGGATTGCGCGAAGGTGGCCTCGGGCTACTGGTCGGGATCGGACGCCGATCCCTCCCAGCGCAAGCCCGTCCTGCTGGTGGGCAAGAGAAGCTTCGAGCTGCGCCTGGTGGCCCAGGAGGCCTTCCGGGCGGTCGGGCTTCGCCCCCACGCCCTCAGGGCGGCGGACATCCCTTCACAACCGCCCGAGCGCGAGCAGCTGGCCCGGCTGTGCAGCCGCGAGCTGGTGCTCGGGGGCTGGTCCCTCTACCTGCAGTCCGACGACCTGGAGGGTGAGGACAACGCGCGGCTCGTCTCCGCCTTTATCTCGCAGCTCCACATGCCCGTGGCCGTCGAGGTCCGCGAGGGCTCGCCCCTCGAGCGGCTGGACGGCCTGCGGATCAGCGTTCCCGCGCTCGATGTCGCGGGGCGGAAGGTCCTGTGGACGGAGAGCCTCGGTGCGTTCGCGGAGGGTATGAACGGGGAGCTGGACCGCATCGCCGAGGGTTTCAATCTGGACGCTCCCGCCATCCGCCTGGCCGGCGCGGTCGTCCGGGGATCGGCCGCGGGCAGTCCCGATCCGGGCCACCTGGCCTGGCAGGTCTGCCGGACCCATGCGCGCCGGTCGCTTGACAGCCTCGCCCTGCGGATTGAGCCGAAGGCGACCTGGGACGACCTCGTGCTGCCGGCCCTGCAAAGCGGCGTCCTGCGCCAGATCATCGCGCATGTCCGCCACCGTCCGGTGGTGCACGGGCAATGGGGCTTCGCGAACAAGTACGGGCGCGGCCTGGGGGTCGCCGCGCTCTTCGCCGGCGGAAGCGGGACTGGCAAGACCATGGCGGCGGAGATCATCTCGGTGGAGCTCGAGCGCGACGCGTACCAGATCGACCTGGCCTCCGTGGTCAGCAAGTACATCGGCGAGACGGAAAAGAACCTGCGCAGGATCTTTGACGCGGCCGACGAGAGCGGGGCGGTCCTCCTCTTCAACGAGGCGGACGCCCTCTTTGGAAAGCGCAGCGAGGTCAAGGACAGCCACGACCGCTATGCGAACCTCGAGATCAGCTACCTGCTCCAGCGCATGGAGTCGTACGAGGGGGTGGCGATCCTGACCACCAACATGAAGCACGCGCTCGATGCGGCGTTCCTCAGGCGCCTGCGCTTCGTCGTGCAGTTCCCGTTCCCCGATGCGGCGCAGCGGCAGGCGATCTGGCGGAAGGTCTTCCCCGCCCAGGCCCCGCTGGGGGAGCTGGACTACCGCCGCCTGGCGCAGATGAACATTTCCGGCGGGATCATCCGGAACATCGCGATGCATGCCGCCTTCCTCGCGGCCGACGAGGGGGGCTCGATCGCCATGGACCACATCCTTCGGGCCGCGAAGGTTGAATACGCGAAGATGGACAAGCCCTTGACCGGGACGGAAACGGGGGGCTGGTCATGACGCGCCGCGCGGGAAATCAGCCGCCGGGGAAACCCCATGCGCAGGGCGGGAATGGGAACGGGGGAAAGGCGCGCCCCGCTGCGGGAGGCGTGCAGCTGCGGCTCCATATCGACCGCCTGACCCTTCCCGGCATGTCGCGGGCCAACTCGGGCCGCGTCGTCGGCGCGCTGCAGCGGGAGCTGGCGAAACTCGCGGGCGGCTCGCCGCGCCGCAGGTGGCGGAACCTGTCCGTCATCGGCCGCCTGGACGGCGGGACCGTGCGGGAGGGCGCGCGGCCGGAGCAGCTCGGCGAGCACCTAGCCGCGCAGATCTTCAGGAGGCTTTCGCCATGAGGACGATGGCGGCCCCAAAGGCACCCTGCGCCGGCCCGGAAACGCCGCGCCAGCCTCCCGCCGAGCGCCTGGAAGGGCTCCAGCGGAAGGCCAGCTCGCACGGTGACCGCTCCGACGGCGAGGAGGACGATCCCCAGAAGAAGATGCTCCAGCGCCTGGGGAATTCCGCGGGGGGTCCCGTGACGGCTCCATCCGCCGTGAACGCCGTCGTGAGCTCGGCAGGCCGTCCCCTCGACCCGGGGACGCTGGCCTTCATGGAACCACGCTTCGGGGCCCGCTTCGGACAGGTCCGGGTGCACGCTGATGATGGGGCCGCCGAGTCCGCCCGTGCGGTTGACGCGCAGGCTTACACGGTAGGAACCCATGTTGTTTTCGGGTCGGGCCGATATTCCCCCCAAAGCGAAAAGGGCCGAAGGCTCCTCGCCCACGAGTTGGCGCACACGGTCCAGCAGTCGGGGCAATCGTCCTGCCCTGTGGTCAGGCAGAAGGCGAGGGGTGGCGCCGCATCCGAGGGCGCCCTCGAGCGGGAGGCGGACGCAGCCGCGATTGCCGTCAGCCGCGGGGGCCCCGCCGTTCCGAGCATTGCGGTGTCCCCAACGGCGCCATCCCTGCAGCGGGCGCCGAACGATCCCCCGGGGGGGCCCTCAGCCCCGGGAGGGGCCGCCGCGGGCGGCAAGCTCAACATCGAATTCGATGCCTTCATTCCGGGCGCCCTAGGCCAGGCTCTCTCCACGTTTGAACATCCGAAGGGCCTGAAGAACCAGGCGGCCTTTGAATCCCAGCTGGCCGCTGTTCCGGGAACCTGGAAGGAGGAGCCCGGAACCTTTGGCGCCCTGGGAACCGGGCCGTGGTGCTATGAGACGGACGACCGCGACTACGGCGGGGGAAGCCACCGGGTCGGCTTCAAGGGAAGCATAGACAAGGCCGAGATCGGCGCACTCGCGAACAAGCCGAATGGATTTGCCCACAGCACATCGGGCAGCACGCATGTGCGCTGGAAGCACACCGGCACCTTCACGCCGACTGACGAGACCGGCTCCCTGGAGGGCCCGATAAAAAAGAGCGCCCCTGTGACATCGAGCGAGACGCACGCCGACAAGGCCGCGGGCCAATCGACCGTCACGACCTCCGGCGCGTGCTCCTATCCCTTCGCCAAGCTTTCGCCCGACATCGACTATACGCTCACGTTCGATCTGCGGAAGGCCGACGCCGGGAAGACGGGGGTCAAGTTCAACGTGAAGAACAACAAGTTCCCCGCCTACGAGCTGCTCATCAATGGTGGCAGCGTCTGGAAATATGTTCCGACCGACACTGACCCGGGGAATGTCAACCTGCGAAGTTCCGACACCTTTCAGTCGGGCGAATGGTTGTTCTGAACCGTCCGCATCCTTTCCCCACGCCGAACCAGCCCTGACTTCCAACCCTCCGACCGCATGCCCGACATTTCTCCCAAACTTCTCAAAGGCGCGATCGTCTCGCTCGACCCGGACACCGGGATCCCGCTCGGGATCATCGCGCTGCAATACAACCCAGATTCCCTCACCCGCAGCCTCCAGCCCCAGACGATCGGGGACGAGCCGGACCGAACGGAGATCCTGCGGCTCAAGGGGCCGCCGATCGAGACGATCAAGTGCACGGCGGAAATCGACGCCACCGACCTGCTGGCTGCGGGCGACCCTCTCACGCTGAGTTTCGGGATCCAGCCGCAGCTGGCCGCGCTCGAGCTCCTCGTGTACCCCTCGAGCCTGGACCTGATCCTCAACGAGGCGCTGTCGCTCCTGGGGACGATCGAGATCGTGCCGATGGAGTCCGCCCTCACGCTGTTTGTCTGGAGCAAGACGCGCGTCATGCCGGTGCGGATCACGGACCTCAGCGTGACGGAGGACGCCTTCGACCCGCAGCTCAACCCGATCCGCGCCACGGTCACGCTCGGGATGCGGGTGCTCAACGTGAACGACGTCGGCTTCCTCACGCCGGCTGGCGCTCTCTACATGGTGTACCAGCTGCAGAAGGAGGGCCTTGCGGCCCTCTCAGCGGCCTCGGCGATCGCCCAGCTTGTGTAATAACGGGCCATGAACACGGCACTTCAGGCCATCATCCAGTCGGCGGCGGGAACTGGGGGCCCAACAGACCCCAGTAGCCGGTACCTCGGGACGCCGATCGAGATGCTCACGCTTCCCGACGGGACCCAGGTGGCCTACCTGCAGCGCCGGATCATACCCCAGGCGCAGATCTACACGTCGGTCCAGAACTACGCGGTGATCGACGGCGACCGCCTGGACAACCTCGCCTTCAAGTTCCTCGGCGACCCGATCCTGTTCTGGATGATCTGCGACGCCAACGGCGTCAGCGACCCGGATTCCCTGACGAACCAGATCGGAAGCACCATCCTGATGCCGCTGGCATCGGCCATTCCCCCGGGGGCGCGCAATGGCTAGCGGCCTGTACCTCACGCTCCTGATGGGCCCGATGGTACCCGTCCCGGTGCCGAAGGTGCTGATCGACGCCCTCACCTCCGTGGAGGTCACGGTGGCCTCGGGCCAGCAGAGCGGCTTCCAGATCGTGTTCACGCTGGCCGACCGCTCGCCGCTCCAGACGCTGTTCCTGCTGATGGGCAACTCGCCCGTCGCCATCTGGAGGGTCGTGCTGACGGCGACGGTCGGCGGGATTCCCCAGGTGCTGATCGACGGCATCGTCCAGCACCACGAGGTCGCGCCGGACGCGATGACGGGATCGGCCAAGCTCACCCTCTCCGGCAAGGACCTGACGGCGCTGATGGACCTCCAGCAGTTTCCCGGTCTTCCGTTCCCCGGGATGGGGCCCGACGTGCGGGTGCTGACGATGCTCGGCAAGTACGCGGCCTTCGGCGTCATCCCCGCGGTCATGCCGATCCTCTCGCCGGACATTTCCGTACCCACGGAGAGGATACCGTCGCAGAAGGGGACGGACTTCGCCTACATCAACCAGCTCGCCTCGGAGAACGGGTATGTCTTCTACCTAATCCCGGGCCCGCTGCCGGGATCGAGCCAGGCCTACTGGGGCCCGGAGATCCGGGTCGGCATTCCCCAGCCGGCGCTGAACGTGAACATGGACTCATGGACCAATGTCGAGAGCCTGAACTTCCGCTATGCGCCCGAGACCGCCGTCACGCCGATCGTCTACATCCAGGACCCGCTGACCGGCACGACGGTGCCGGTCAGCATCCCGTCCATCAACCCGCTCAGCCCGCCGATGGGCCTGGTCGTCCCCGTGCCCCAGCGGAACGAGAAGCTGACCGACACGGCCAAGCTCACGCCGGCCCAGGCGCTCATGCTGGGGTTTGCCAAGGCCACGCAGACGGGGGACGTGGTCTTCGGGGACGGCACGATCGACGTCCTGCGCTACGGGCAGATCCTCAACTCGCGCCAGCTGGTGGGGGTCCGCGGCGCCGGCATCGCCTTCGACGGGCTCTACTACGTCGATAGCACGACCCACAGCATCAAGGTCGGGGAGTACAAGCAGAGCTTCAAGCTCAAGCGAAACGCGCTGGTCGCGAACACGCCCTTCGTCCCCACGAGGGCCTACTGACCATGAGTGGCTCCCAGAAATTCTTCGGCAAGTACCGGGGCACGGTGGTCAACAACATCGACCCGAACATGACGGGGCGGCTCACCGTCCAGGTGCCCGACGTGGCAAACGTCCTGCCGGCGACTTGGGCGATGCCCTGCGTCCCGTTTGCCGGCGCGCAGTCCGGGTCCTACCAGGTCCCCCCGATCGGATCGTCCGTCTGGGTTGAGTTCGAGCAGGGCGATTCCGACTATCCGATCTGGTCGGGATGCTTCTGGGGATCTGGGGCGGAGGTTCCCCCGCTGGCCTCGGCTGGGCCGCCGGGTCTCCAGCAGATCGTGATCCAGTCGGTCGGCCAGAACACCCTCCTGCTCAGCGACACGCCGGGACCCACCGGCGGCATCCTCCTGAAGAGCATCTCGGGGGCGAGCATCGCGATCAACGACCTGGGAATCACGATCGACAACGGGATGGGCGCGACGATCACGCTCCTCGGCCCGAGCGTCACGATCAACAACGGAGCCCTTATGGTCACCTGAACCCGCGCGGACCCCGACCCACCATGCCCGGATTCCTCCTCCAGCTCGGCGCAACGGTCACGTGCTCGCACGGCGGCCAGGCCATGCCGACGTCGCCCAATCCCGCGGTCCTCGTGGGCGGCCAGCCGACCGCCACCATTGCGGGCCCGTGGGTTGTCGCGGGATGCCCCCTCGTGCCCCCGGCGCCCGGGCCGTGCGTCACGGCCACCTGGGTCGTCGGGACGGTGCGCGTCACGTCCAACGGCCAGTCGCTCGTCGTCCAGAGCGGCGTGGCGGTCTGCGTCCCGAGCGGCATGCCGCTCATCCCGGTCGCCGCGCAGGCGCGCGTCAGCGCCATGTGAACCCGCCATGAACGTCAAATATCCCTACAGCTTCGACAACACCGGCTCGACCGCGCAGGACGACCTCGCCTGCCACATCCGCGACATGATCGAGGAGATGCTGTTCACGAGCCCGGGGGAGAGGGTGAACCGGCCGACGTTCGGGAGCGGCACGGCGACGCTCGTGTTCGCCCCGAACAGCGACGCCCTGGCCGCGGCGCAGCAGCAGGCGATCCAGGGCGGCCTCCAGCAGTGGCTCTCCGACCTGATCAAGGTGCAGTCGGTCGATGTCGCGGCCGACGACGCGACCCTCCTGATCACGATCACGTACACGATCATCCAGAGCCAGCAGCAGCAGACTCAGCAGTTTGTCTTCGGAGGCACGGCCACCTGATGTATTCCTGCTCCAATAATTACCGCCGGGCGCTCGTGCTTCAGGATCCCCTCCTGAACGGCATCGACTATCTCGAGGTGGCCGGCAACCGGCCCTGCGGGACCGAGCTGCTTCTCACGCTCCTGCACGACGCGAGGAACGTGACGCTCGAGGTGGCCCAGGTGGTCATCACGGGGGGGGCGGCCGACGCCCAGGTGAAGGTGGTCTCGGTCACGGCCGGCACGAATGACGCCCCCTTTGTCGTCACGATCGGGCTGGACAAGTCCGGCGACTTTGCGCCCTACACGCTCCGGCTGATCGCGGAGCCCGGCCCGGGATCCGAGGATCCCCCCGACGGGTTCGACCCCCAGCTCTGCCAGGTCGGGTTTTCGTTCAAGGCCGGGTGTCCCGCGATTGGGGACTGCCTGGCCGACACCTGCTGCCCGCCGGATCTCCCGCCTGAGCCCGACATCAACTACCTTGCGAAGGACTACGACGGGTTTCGGCAGGTGATGCTGGACAGGATGGCCGTCCTCACGAGCGCCTGGACGGAGACCCATGTGCCGGACATCGGGATCGCTCTCGTGGAGACGCTGGCCTACGTCGGCGACCACCTGAGCTACCAGCAGGACGCGGTCGGCACGGAGGCCTACCTGGACACGGCGCGCAGCCGGATCTCGCTGCGCCGGCACGCCCGGCTGGTGGACTACCCGCTGAACGAGGGCTGCAATGCGAGGGCCTGGGTCTATTTCCAGCTGGCGAAGAACATAACGGTCAGCGTGCCGCTCCCGGCGCTCACGCAGGTCTTCCCCCGGGTTCCCGGGCTGCCCCCTTCCGTCAACCCGAACCAGTATGCCCTGGTCGCCACGCTCCAGAAGAGCGCGCCGGCCTTCAGCACGATGGGCGCGGCGACCCTGTATCCCGAGCAGAACCAGATGCAGTTCTACACGTGGAGCGATTCCAACTGCTGCCTCGGCACGGGGAGCACGCGGGCGACCCTCCTCGGGACGCTGACGTCGCTGGCTCCCGGCACGGTGCTGGTCTTCCAGGAGGTCATCGGACCGCTGACGGGCGACCCGGATGACGCGGATCCCGCCAAGCGCTGGGCCGTCATGCTCACCGGCGCGAGGACCCGCGACTACAAGGACCGGCTGCTCGAGGATCCCCTGAACCCGGGGCTCTGCGTGACCGAGATCACCTGGGGCGCGGCCGACGCGCTGCCTTTCCCGCTCTGCATCTCGTCCACGACCGACGCGGAACACGGGCAGATCCAGGTCGAGAACGTCAGCGTAGCCCTCGGCAACATCGTGCCGGCCGACCAGGGGCTCTGGCCCGGCGCCCCCGAGGCCCTGGGAGAGGTGCCGGGCCCAGCCGAGGCCCTGGCGACCGAGAACACGTGCGCATGCAACAGCACAAGCCCCGTCGATCCGCCGCGGTCCGCCTACTATCCCCAGCTGGCGAACGCGCCGCTGACGTTTGCGCGGGCCTTCGACGGGTCCTCGGCCTCGGTGTTCCTTGGACCGCCGGCCTTTGGGGCGTCGCCCCCGGTGGCCCAGATCACGGTGACGGACGACAGCCTCAACCCCTGGGACGTCCTGCCGGACCTGCTCTCGCTGGACGAGACCCAGAGGGGATGTGTCGTCGAGATCGAGTACAACGGGGCGGCCTTCCTCCGCTTCGGCGACGGCCACTGCGGGGAGGCCCCGCCGGTGGGAGCCTCCTTCCAGGCCTTCTACCGCGTGGGAAACGGGGCGGTGGGCAACGTCGGGTTCGACACCCTGGCGCACGTCCTGACCCCGGTGGCCGGCATCGCGCTGGTGACCAATCCCCTGGCAGCCGCAGGGGGCGTGGACCCGGAAACGATGGAGCACATCCGGCAGTGCGCGCCGTTCGCCTTCATGACCCAGCTGCGCGCCGTGACCGAGGATGACTACGGCACGATGGCCGCGCTGGACCCGGCGATCCGCGAGGCGCGCGGCACGTTTCGCTGGACCGGGAGCTGGTACACCGCCTTCGTCTCGATCGACTCCGTGGCGGAGAACCTGCCCGAGTCGCTCGTCCGCTCCACGGAGAAGCGGCTCGACCTGCTGCGGATGATGGGCATGGACCTCGACGCGGAGGCGGCCCTGATCGTCGGGCTGCGGATCGAGATGTTCGTCTGCGTGGACCTCGACCACTTCCAGGGCGACGTGGAGGCGGCCATAGAAAAGCTGCTGATCACGGGAAACCAGTGCGGCGGGCAGCCGGGCATCCTGAACCCGGACAATTTCACGTTCGGCCAGACGATCTTTGCGAGCCCGCTGGTGGCCGCGGTCCAGGGGGTGGAGGGCGTGGCCTCGGTGACGCTCAGCGTGCTGCAGCGGATGAGCGACCCGTCCATCGACGGCGCGGCCCAGGGCTACCTGACCATGGGCCGGCTGGAGATCGCGCGGTGCGACAACGATCCCGACCGGGCCGACTACGGGATCCTAGTCCTTAACATGGGAGGGGGAAAATGAACGGGGACTGCCAGGACCAGGACACGATGTGCGGCTGCTGCGAGGGGATCACCCTGCAGACGCCCCAGCCGATCACGAACCGGCCCCGGCTGTCCGCGATCCAGTACCGGGTCGGGACGCAGCCCGAGTTCAAGGCCAGCCTGCTGGCGGGCCTGTCGAATTCCCAGTGGCCCGCCCTCGGCGGGCTGCGCACGAGGCTGGACACGGATTTCACGATCGCCCTCCTGGACGCTTGGGCGACGGTGTCGGATATCCTGAGCTTCTACCAGGAGAGGATCGCCAACGAGCTGTACCTGAGGACGGCGGTGGACCAGCGATCGGTCTTCGAGCTGGCGGCCCTGGTGGGGTACAAGCCGGCGCCGGGAGCGTCGGCCTCCGCCTACATCGCGTTCACGCTGAACAGCGCAGCCGGATCCCCCGACAACGTGCTGATCGCCGCGGGGAGCGCCGTCCAGAGCGTCCCGGGGCCGGGCCAGACCCCTCAGGTGTTCGAGACCTCCAGCGACCTGACCGCGCTGATCGAATACAACGCGATCCCCGCCCAGGCGACGATGCCCTGGAGCCTCGCCTCCGGGGCCACCTCCCTGTGGCTCGCCGGCGCGAGCAACAACCTGAAGGTCGGGGACGCCATCCTTTTCGTCGCCAACCCGGCCGCGGAGTTCCACTTCATCACGTCGGTCGCCGTCAACCCGGCGTCGGGCAACACCTACGTCACCTGGGACCAGGGACTGGCCGAGGTCACCGGGTCGGGCGCAAGCGTCTACGCCTTCCGGGCGAAGGCCCTCATCTACGGCGCGCAGGCTCCGGATCCCCGGGTGTTCGCGACCACGCTGCCTATCCTAAACTCGACGACCTACTCCGACTACGGCAGCGGCCCGGACTGGGACTTTGACATCGCAAAGTTCGGGTCGGGGAGCAACCAGGTCTGCCTGGACGCCACCTATCCGGGCCTCGCTCCGGCGACGGGCACCGGCGCCGTCCCCCAGTGGGCGGTCTTCGTGAGCGAGGGGGTTCCGGTGCTCTACCAGATCACGGCGGCTGACGAGTACGCCCCGATGCATTTCACGCTGACGACCAAGACCACCCGGGTGGCGCTCTCAAACGAGCAGACCCTGAACGCGGCATCCCAGCCGATCAGCGCGGTGCCGACCCAGCTGAGCGGCCTTGTCTCCGGCGACACGCGCAACTGCGCCGTTTACGTCCAGAGCAGCCCGCTCACGCCTGTCGACCCGCCCTTTGGCGGGACCTGGCCCTATGCGATCCAGCCGGGGATGCTCCTGCCCGTTGCGGGCAAGACGCTGGTGATTGCCGATATCCAGGAGCTCGCCGCCGGGCAGGCCGTGGCCATTTCTGGCCGGAATCTCCGGCTGCAGGTGAACACCACCGGCAAGAGCTTCGTCCCGGGCGGCGCCGCGGCCGAGCAGCCGGTCACGGTCGGCCAGCAGTTCATCGTGACCCAGTATCCCCCGGTGACCGGACTGTGGCAGGTCACGACGACCAGCGGGGTCGCGGGCACGCTCCAGCTGGCCGACGGCGACCTTGTCCTCGTGCCCTCCGCGGCGGCCGACCCGACCGCGAGCGAGGCGGCGATCGTCAACGAGGCCGTTCCCAGCGGCCCCAGCACCACGCTGACGTTCTCGCAGCCGCTGGCCGGCATCTATGACCGCGGCACGGTCGGCGTGAACGCCAACGTGGTCCTGGCGACCGACGGCCAGACCGTGAACGAGATCCTCGGCAGCGGCGACTCGACCAATCCCGCGCTCCAGTTCACGCTCAAGCAGTCGCCGCTCACCTACCTGAGTTCGTCCGCCGGCCTGGGGGTGGTCTCCACGCTTCAGGTGTGGGTGAACAACCTCGAGTGGAACGAGGTGGGCAACTTCCTGGACTCGGGCCCGAGCGACCGGGTGTTCGTCACGGTGATGAACGAGGACCAGAGCGTGACGATCCAGTTCGGCGACGGCGTCGCCGGTGCGCGCACGCCGACCGGGCAGATGAACATCCGGGCGGTCTACCGGAAGGGAATCGGGCTCCCCGGCATGGTCCAGGCTGGCCAGCTGACTCAGCCCCTGGACCGGCCGCAGGGCCTTAAGAGCGCGACCAATCCGTCGCCGGCCGGGGGCGCCAGCGATCCGGACACGGCCGCGACCGCACGGTCCAGCGCGCCGCTGAACGTGCTGACGCTCGGCCGCGTCGTCTCGCTCGACGACTACCAGAACTACGCCCTCGTCTTCGGGGGCATCCTGAAGGCACTGGCCACCTGGACCTGGTTCAACGGGGTGCGCGGGGTTTTCCTGACGGCGTCCGGCCCGGGTGGCGCCGTCCTGGGGCCGCCGACCACCACCGACCTCGTCACGGCCTTTCACAACATCGGCAATCCCTACGTCCCGGTGTTGGTCCAGTCGCAGGCGCCGATCCTCTTCGACGTGGGCGCCAGCGTCCAGGTCGGCGCCGACTACGACCCGACGCTCGTGCTCGCGCAGGCCTGGGCCTCGCTCATGTCCACCTTCAGCTTCGACCAGCAGCAGTTCGGCGAGGGCGTGGCCCAGAGCGAGGTCATCGCCGTCATCCAGCAGGTGCCCGGTGTCGTCGCCGTCGAGATCACCGCGTTCTACAGGTCCGACACCGGCCAGGGGTCCGGCCCGCCACCGTCCGTCCTGCGCGCCTCCGCGCCCGTCTCGGGCTCGGACGGCACTCTGACGCCAGCCGAGATTTTGGTCCTCGATCCCGCGTGCCAGGGGCTGGTCGTGCCCTGGGCGCTGCAAACGTCATGAGCTTCACGCCTGAACAGATCTACGAGCTCCTTCCCGCGATCTATCGCACGCGCGACGCGGAAAACGGCGAGCCGCTGAAGGCGCTCCTCGCGGTGATCGCGACGCAGGTCGCCGTCACGCAGGACAACCTGGAGCAGCTCTACGCCGACGAATTCATCGAGACCTGCGCCTCGTGGGCCGTCCCCTACATCGGCGACCTGGTCGGGGCGGACCTGATCTACGAGCTTAGCTCGGCCGTCGGCCAGAGGGCCTTTGTGGCAAACATGATCGGCTACCGCCGGCGCAAGGGCACGCTCCTCGACCTGGAGCAGGTGTCGATGGATGTCTCGGGGATGCCGGCTGTCGGCGTCGAATTCTTCAAGCTGCTGATCACGACGCAGAGCATGCGCCATCTCCGTCCCCAGAACCAGGCCACGCTTGACCTCAGGCGGGGCGGGCAGCTCGACCGGCTCGACTCGGCCTTTGACACGGTGAATCGGACGATCGACGTGAGGCGCATCGCGCCCCGCGTGCGCCGCACGCAGGACCCGGATCCCACGCCGCTCGACATCGACCTGCACGGCGGCGGAAGGTTCAACATCCCCGACATCGGCATCTACCTGTGGAGGTGGGAGAGGGACCTCACGGTCACGCAGTCCCCGGCCTTCCAGGTCGACGGGAAGCGCTACATGTTCAGCCCGCTCGGCCAGGACATGCCGCTGTTCAACGCGGTGCCACCCCGCGTCTCCTTTGAAGGACTGATGAAGCGGCTCGACGTGCCCCAGCCGATCCGCCGCCGGGAATTCTACTGGGACAAGGCCGCGTTCTACGGCCCCAGCATCCTCCTGACGGTCGACGGCGTGGCCGTCGACCGCTCGCAGATCTGCTGCCGGGACCTGTCCGACGGAGTGGGGGGGCAGTGGGGCTGCACGGAGGCCGGGAAGATCTCGGTGGATCCCATGCTCGGCCGGATCCAGTTCGCATCCGACCTTCCGGTTCCCTCCCGGCTGCTGGTCAACTACACCTACGGGTTCGGCGGCTTCATCGGCGGCGGGGCCTACCCCCGGACCTGCACCCCCCCGGCCAGGCCGACCTTCGTTGCCCAGGTCGGCGCCCCGCTGACGCCCACCCTCCAGTCGGCGGTGGACGCCTGGAACGCACTCGCGCCGGGGGAGATCGGCGTCATCCTCCTGTCCGGCTTTCAATCCATCGGCGCTGACCTAACCGGCGTGTCCGCGATCAGCCTGCCGTCCACGAGCCAGCTGTGGATCCTGGCCGCGGAGGTCCACGAGGATGGCATCCCGAGCTTCAACGACTCCTGCACGACGCTGACGGGGGACATCCAGGTCCAGGGGGTCCAGATCCCCGGACCCGACGGCGAGGTCCTGGTCCCGGGCGCTCTCTTCGTCAGCGGACTCTGGATTTCCGGGAGCGTGGAGATCGCGGGCGGCGGCTGCAGCGTGGCCCTGATGGATTGCACGTTGGTCCCCGGAATCGCCCTGACCCGCAACGGCAGGCCTGTCGAGCCGGGCGAGCCGAGCCTCGTGGCCACGGCAGTTGGCGTCGCGCTGACCCTTTCGGGATGCATCTGCGGGCCGGTGGGGATCGCGCCCGGCGGCAGCGCCTGCATGAGCTCGTGCATCATCGACAGCTGCTGCCCCACGAATGTGGCCTATGCGGGTCCCGACCTCGCCTCCGAGGGGGCCGACGTGCGCATCGAGAGCTGCACGGTCATCGGGAAGGTCTGGACCCGGACGATGCAGCTTGCCTCCAACTCGATCTTCATCGCGCGCCGGCCGCGCCTCGACCCGTGGGACGCGGCGATCTGGTGCAGCCGCAGGCAGGCCGGATGCGTCCGCTTCTGCTTCGTGCCGAACGACTCGATCACGCCCCGGCGGTTCCGGTGCCTGCCGGACGTTCCCGGCGACGAGCACGCCCTGTGGCCGGACTTCATCACGCTGCAGTACGGCGATCCCTCCTATGCGATGCTGAGCGGCTACGTGCCGATGGCCGTCTGGACCGGGGCGGACGACGGCGCGGAGATGGGCGCCTTCCACGCCACGGAGGAGACGCTCGGCGTCCGCAACGTCCAGCTGTGCGCGCCGGAATTCCTCCCCCTCGGGCTGGAGGCCGGCATCTTCCTCGAGCCCTCCCGGCCGATCATCAAGCGCCGTGAGCGCAATGCCTACGGCTCCGGGGCCTTCCGCGCCGCGCCTCTCTGCGAGGACGGGAGCGTGGACGAGCTGGCATTCCTCGGCGTCGGAGCCCACCTGATTTAGACCCTTTTCCAACCACCTGACCAAAGAAAGGCGCAACCATGAAAGGCGATTTCAGCCGCATCCGGAACAACCTGAACAAGCACTACACCGCGGTGCTCCAGCAGCAGGGGCGCGTCGCGCTGGACGCCGACGTCAATGAGCAATGCGCCATTGACGAGCATATCCGCGACACGGAGATCGGCGACATCGTCGGGCCCTACGGCGGACCGAAGGGGGACTGCGGCTTCAAGATATCCATCCACGACAAGACGATCAGGATCGGTTCGGGCAGGTATTATGTCGACGGGATCCTCTGCGAGAACCCGGTGGGGGAGAGGTACGACCACCAGCCCTTCCTCATCACCACCAGCTCGGCCGATTCGGACCTGCTGGAAGACCTGACGAACGGGACGGACACCACCCTCTGCGTCTACCTGGAGGTCTGGAAGCGCCTGGTCACGGCCCTCGATGACCCGTGCCTGCGCGAGCCGGCCCTGGGGCAGGCCGACACGACCGCGCGCTGGCAGACGGTCTGGCGCGTCGTCGCGGAACCCATCGACGCGACGGCCACCCCGGCCCCAGCGGCCCCGTCCGTGGAAGCTCCCAAGAGGACGCTTCCCCTTCCGGTCCTGACGAAGGTCTCCGGACTCGCGAGTGCTCCCCGACTCGACGAGACGATCACGACCCAGGTGCCCATCCGCAATCCGGACCCGGTCGGGATCCTCAATCCGGTCAAGACGCCGGATCCCGTATTCGGGCAGGTTCCGGAAAGACCGGTTTTCCCGGTGGCGAATCCGGCAACCGGGGGCTGCGCTGCCATGTACCAGACGGTGAAGGGCCCGAAGTCGGGCACCCTCAGGGCGAAGACCTCCGACGATTCGTCCGATTGCACGTGCGAGCCCACCCCGCAGGCCGGCTACCGGGGCCTGGAGAACCAGTTGTACCGGGTCGAGATCCACCAGGGCGGGGACGGCGCGACGGCCACCTTCAAGTGGTCCCGCGAAAATGGCTCAGTCGTCGCCGCCGTCGAAGAGGCGTCCTCGGGCGTGAACGTGGTCGTCAACAGCCTCGGGCCCGATGTGAACCTCGGCTTCCAGGCCAACAACTGGGTCGAGCTGACCGACGACACCCTCCAGTTCGGCATCCCTCCGAACCAGCCCGGGACCCTGTACCAGGTCCAGGAGCCGCTTCCCGCGTCGCTGACGCTGGTGCTGCAGCAGCCGATGTCCGGAATTAACCCGGCCCGGAAAGCCCGGGTCCGCCGCTGGGACCAGTTTGGAGACTCCGCCGGGTCGAACGGCATCAGCGTAGCCGCCAACACGTGGATCCCGCTGGAGAACGGCATCCAGGTCGAGTTCTCCAAGGGCAACTACCAGCCGGGGGACTATTGGCTCATACCGGCGCGCACCGCCACCGGCTCCATCGAATGGCCGCCGTGCGGCAGCGATGGCCGCGAGCACCAGGAGCCGAATCGAACGGTCATCGAGCGGGCGCCTCTGGCGTGCATCTCGTGGACCGAGGCCGGCGGCTTTGCGATCGAGGACTGCCGCCGGTGCTTCAACAACCTGACGACCCTGACCGACGAGGAGGGCGCGGGCTGCTGCACGTTCCGGGTGGGCGACGGCGTCACCTCGCACGGTGACTTCACGTCCATAGGGGAGGCCGTCCGGCACCTGCCACCCGAGGGGGGCGAGGTCTGCGTCCTTGCCGGGCGTTACTTCGAGAACGTGGAGATATTCGACCGGGTCGATGTCACGATTGTCGGCTGCGGCGCCGACACGAGGATCGCCTCACCCAGCCTCAAGCCGGGATCCCAGGCTCCCGCGGGCAAGCTGCCCGTCATCCGGGTCGAGGATTCCCAGCATGTGAAGCTCCAGTCGCTCGTGGTCGAGGCGGCGGTGGGATGCGTGGGCATCCTGCTGGGCGAGTTTGCCCCCGATAGCGCGCTTGAGCGCAGGATAATTGCGGTCCGCGGAATAGCCGATCCCGGGGTGAAGGACGTCGAGATGCAGGACCTGATCGTGCTCGGGTCCAACGTGCCCGGGATATGCATCAACGGGGACGACGTGTGGCTCGAATGCAGCAAGGTCGCGATGCGGAACATCGCGAGCAAGTTCCCTGCGGTTTACGCCGCAGGCTCCGAGATCCACATACTGGAAAACTGGGTCGGCCTGACCACCACCGCGGTGCTTCCGAACGTCGTCCAGGACGACATGGAGGTGTACAAGGCAACCCAGTCGACCGGCGACGCGGGCGCGAGCCTCGTGGACGAGGAATTCGTCAGCAGCGACTACCTCAAGTCGCTTGTCGTCGCCCCCTGCGGCATCCAGATCGGGGGAAGATCAACCGACGTCTACGTTGAGCGCAACGAGATCGAGGGGGGCTGCGGCAACGGGATCACGCTCGGCAGCGTCATCGAGGTCGATGACAAGGGAAAGATCGTTGTCACCTCGGCCGGGCTTCCCTCGCAGCACAACACCTCGGGCACGCCCTGCGAGGTCAGCACGCGGGTGCCGACGGAACAGGGGTCAGGCACCCGGCTCGTCGTGGAGGGGAGGCTGGTCGACATACATATCGAGGACAACCGAATCAGGGACATGGGGCTGTGCGGCGTCGGCCCGGTGGGATTCTTCGACATCCGGGTGAACACCGAGATCGTCACGGTCGAGGGCCTGTTCATCATAGAGAACGAGATCAACCGCTGCCTCAACCAGCCGATCGTCGCGCTCTCCCAGGAGGAGAGCCTCTTCATGGGCTACGGGGCGATCTGCGTGGCGGATGTCGTGGAACTGGTCGTGAACGACAACGAGATCATCAGCACGGGTTCGAGGCTCAAGGACCCCGCCTGCGGCATCTTTGTGCTGCACGGCGAGGGGATCGAGATCAGCCGCAATCACATCATCGACCCCCGCACCGACGACACCGTGCGCTTCAGGAGCCTTTCCGGATACCGGGCGGGCATACTGATCGTGATGGTCACGCCCTACGAATCCACCGTCGCCCGGCTTGCGGCAAAGGCCGAAACGTACTTTGCACCAGGCGGGACGAGGCGCGCGACCGTGTACAGCAGCGCCATTCCGGCGCTCCGGATCCAGGAAAACGTGGTCCAGGTCCGGGTTGGCCTGGCGCTCTCCGTCTTCGGGCTGGGAGCGTTCTTCATCCAGGGGAATCATTTTGGAACCGGCGGGGCCGGCGGGACCAAGGACCAGGTGCTCGCCCTGTCGGTGGTGGTGATCAACCTGGGCACGCCGGTCGAGTTTCCGGTCCCGGTCACCAGGCTCGCCGACTTGGTCGCCTTCCTGGTCGCGAAGAACGAGGGCGCCAGCAACCTCGGCTCCTTCTATGACCTGTTTGCGACCAATTCGATCGTCGGTTCGCTGGCGCCCGGGCCGGTGATGTTCAGCCAGAACCGGTGCTCCCTCGAGGTCGGGACGGACCTCACCCTGACGATCGCATCGATTCTCATCCTGACCCTGGATGACCTCGGGTTCCAGGACAACCAGTGCTGGTATTATCCGGCCGCTGGGGAACCCGCGGTCTTGCTGGACGCCCTGCTCTTCGGGATCACCAACCGGGTCGTCGGCAACCGTTTTCAGGAGCCGTGCGGTTCCGTCCTGCGATCCTGCCTCGCCGTGGGCCTGGCCTCGATCGCGTCCCTCAACATCGCGTCGAACAACATCATCGACAAGACATTCGTCCAACCCATCCGATCCAACATGGTCGTATGCAAGAAGGACGGTTAACCGAGCAAACACATGAGATCCAAAGACGACACCCAGGGCGGCGAAACGAAGGGCTCCAGCGACGCCTCCGTGACGGGCACGCTGCTGCAGCAGGGCTGGGCGCCCCTAGTCGATACACAGTCCGCCCAGCAGTTGACCAGCATCGGCCTCGTGAGGCAGGCGAGGATCAACCAGCAGAAGCGCGAGCTCGCCACGCTCACGGCGACGTACGGCGCGACCGATACCCGCGTCGTGGCCCTCACCGCGTCGCTCGCGAGCCAGCATTCATTCGTGTCCGTGCTGGGCGTGGCGCGCGACATAGCGACCACGGCGGCCCCCGCCGTGCCGGCCAACGGCTGGGTCCTGCACGGGCGCGTCCGGGACAAGAACCTGCTCCCGGTCGCAAAGCTCAGCGTCAGCCTGGTGGACGAGGCGAAGTCGCTCCTGACCGCGTACGGCTATTCCTACACGGATTCGACGGGATACTTCACGATGACCCATGATCCGGCCGCGCCGGGAGCGAGCGCGACGTCGACCCCGTTGAGCGCGTACGTCCAGGTCCTGAACAAGGCGGGCAAGCCCCTCTTCATCGACAGTTCCGCATTCACGATCGACGCCGGCGCCACCCTGTATCGGGACGTTGCGCTCACGAGCCTCAGTCCCTTGGGGGCACCCCCCCCGGGTGCTGCCAAGCTCCAGGCCGCCGGCCCGTCGACTGCCGGCACGGCGCCCGCGCCCGATGATCCGGCCGCCGGCGGCACCGCGACCGGGGCGAAGGCCACGGGCGGCGCCGAAACGAAGAGTGCCGCACCCAAGGACAAGAAATGAGGCGGGTAACCAGCCCTGCAGGAGCGCCTGGGTCCACGGAAACCTTCAGCCGGAGGAGCCGGTCGCTGCCTCGCGGAGGGATCATATGAAGGCGGTTTGGTCCTACTGGAGCCGGCCGATCGAGACCCACAAGGAGGGTAACTCATGGTGCCAACCGATTCATCATCTGCTGGCATGGGGAATTTCTCTTCGGGCGGCCCAGCGCCATTACCCGGATACCGTCCTTGTGACCGACCTCGCGGGACGCAGACTCCTGGTCGACAAGCTGGGTCTCGCTTTTTCCGAGGTCTCGACCGAGCTGGAGCGGCTGCGGGACGTGGACCCGAAATGGTGGGCGCTGGGAAAGCTCGTGGCTTACAGCCTCCAGGATCGGCCCTTCCTGCACATTGACACGGACGTGTTCCTTTGGAATCCGCTGCCTCCCCACGTGGTCAATGCGCCCGTGTTCGCCCAGAATCCGGAATATCCCGCGGTTCACCCGCTCAGTTACCCCTATGGCCCCCTCGACATCGAGCGCGCCTTCGCGGCCGAGGGAATCGAGCTTCCGCTGGAATGGCAGTCGGAACGCTCGCGGGATGACGCCTACTATCCTGAGGAGAACTGCGGAATCGTCGGAGGCAATCGGACGGATTTTCTGCGCTATTATTCTGGGCTGGCCCTCGACCTCGTGATGAACCCGCGCCACAGGGGGGCGATGGCCCGGCTCGGCGACAAGGGTTACAACATGATCGTCGAGCAGTTTCTCCTGGCGGCCTGCGTAAGGTACCATCGCCGCAATCCCGACTCTCCCTTCAAGGGCGTGAAGATAACCCACCTATTCCGGGGCGCCCACGAGGCCTATGAATACCAGAACTCCACCCGGGCAGGCTTCACGCATCTCATGTGCGCCAAGTCCCATCCCGCCGTCGGGCGGCGCATGGAGGAGCGGGTCAAAAGGGAGGATCCGGCCTATTTCCGGCAATGCGAGAAGCTGGCCGCATCATGACGGGCATCCCCCCATTTTCCCCGACGCGGACCCCTAGAACTGGCGCCCGTCCGGTGGACTCAAGGTTCTCTCGTCCCAAATAACTCCCATGAAAAACACAAAACTAGTCTCAATCCCTGGCAGCCAACGCAAGCCAGTCGACGGTGCCCGGGCCATCGGGCGTGTCTCGAAGGATGAACGATTTGAAGTCACCGTCCGGGTGCGCCGCCGCAAGGCGATCCCCGCGGCCATGATCGATGGGCGATCGGCCCCGCATACCCGCACCTACCTCACCCACAAGAAGCTGGAGGCCGAATATGGGGCGGACCTGAAGGACATCCGCAAGGTGGAGGCGTTCGCCCGCAAGAGCGGGCTCGTGGTTGTCGAGTCGAGTGCCGCCCGGCGCAGCGTCATTTTGTCCGGCAGCGCAGTCGCCTTCAGCAGCGCGTTTGGCGTGAAGCTGCAGGTCTGGGAGCACGCGGGAGGCACCTATCGAGGGCGGACGGGTTCCGTGAAGGTGCCCTCGGCATTGGCCGACGTCATCACCGGCGTCTTCGGCCTGGACAACCGGCAGTACGCCAAGCCCCATTTCAGGCGCCTGCGGGATGTCGCCTCGGCTGCCGCTTTTGACGGCTATGCGCCGCCGCAGGTGGCGAAATTCTACGGATTTCCCACGGGCGTGGATGGGACGGGGCAGGTCATCGGCATCATTGAACTCGGGGGCGGATATCGGCCGGCGGACCTCAAGAAATATGCGGCAAAGATCGGCTCTCCGCTGGCAAAGGTGACGCCGGTTTCCGTGGGGGCGGGCCGCAATAGCCCCACCAACGCAAATAGCGCAGACGGTGAGGTGATGCTCGACATCGAGGTTGCGGGCTCGATTGCCCCAGGTGCCGAGATCGTGGTCTATTTTGCTGCGGGCGCCTCGGACCAGGATTTCCTGGCCGCGATCACGCAGGCGGTGCACGACAGTGAAAACAAGCCCGGCGTAATCTCCATCAGCTGGGGGGGGCCAGAGGCTGCGGCAGAGGCGAGTTTTCAGACGGAGTTTGACCAGGCTCTCCAGTCTGCGGCGGCCCTCGGGATCACCGTCACGATCGCCTCCGGCGACAGCGGGGCGGCCGATGAGGGTCCCAACGAATGGGACAACCTTCCCCATGCCGATTTTCCCGCCTCGAGCCCCTACGCGCTGGGATGCGGGGCGACCAACATACAGGTGAGCGGCGGCGCGATCAGCTCGGAGTCCGTGTGGAACCAGAACGCGGCCGACACCCAGCAGGACTCGTTCGGGTCCAGCGGCGGCGGGGTAAGCCAGTTCTTTGCGGTCCCTGCCTACCAGGCCGCCGCAGGGGTGCCGGACAACCCCACGACCAACAAGCCCGGCCGCGGCGTGCCCGACGTGACCGGCAACGGCGATCCCGCCTCGGGATACCTGGTCCGGGTCGACGGCGAGCTGGCCGTGATCGGGGGCACGAGCTCGGTGGCGCCGCTCTGGGCCGCGCTCATCACGCTGGTGAACCAGAAGCTCAACACGCGGGTCGGGTTCATCAATCCGCTGATTTACGCCCATCCCAGCGCCCTGAAGGACATCGTCCTTGGAACCAATGAGGTCGGAACAAATAAGGTTGGCTTCGCGGCCGGCCCTGGCTGGGACGCCTGCTCGGGACTGGGCAGTCCTAATGGTTTGCAGGTCCTCGCCGCGCTGGGGAGCCCGCCAGCGACGGGCACGTCCCCGGCGGCGGCATCCAGGACCAAGAGGCGCAAGCCGGGCTGACAACCCAGGAGCCACAATGTAGAGATCCGCACGGCCGCACAAGCCGGGCCCTCCTCCTCGGGTGGCTCCTGGTCGAGCCTGTCCCGATCGTCTCCGACTGCTTCCCGCTGGCATGGCCGGCCTGGGGGCCGCCGCCGGCGGACGGGGCGGGAATCCCGCGGTGAAACCGTTTTGAAATCCCGCGAAATCCGCCCAGGCTAGGCGATGTCCTGGGATGTGAAGTTCACTTGGCTGGACTGTGCCCACGCTCCCGCAGATAGTCGTTTAATCCCTTCGCGAGGCTCACGAAATCGGACGGAATCATGATGACCGTCGTGCTGTTGTTTTCAGCCCCGACCTCGGAAATCATCTGAAAGCGGCGCAGCTCGAGCGCCGCCGGGTTTTCAGCCATCTGCAACGCCGCCGCCGACAGCTTGTGGGAGGCCTCCAATTCTGCCTCGGCCTTGATGATCCTAGCCCGCTTTTCCCGAATGGCCTCGGCCTGCATCGCCATCACCTGCTGCATCGCCTCCGGCAGCTCCACGTCCTTCATCTCAAAACGCTCCACCTCAAGCCCCCAGGCCTTTGTCGCCCCGGCGATGCTTTGCTGAAGCAGGCTGTTGATCTTGTCCCGCTGCTGCAGCACCTCGTCGAGATCGTGTTGACCGATAATGTTGCGCAGCCCTGTCAGGGCGAGTTGGTAAACCGCGGACCCGGAATCCCGGACCGCGATCACCGACTTTGCCGAGTCGACGACGCGGTACCAGAGAACCGCGTTCACCTTAATTGTCACACTGTCGCGCGTGATGGTCTCCTGTTGCTCAGCGGAAACGGTGAGCGTGCGGATGTCGATGGTGACCGTCCGCTCGATCCCAAGCGGAATTATCCAATAGATGCCCGGGCCACGAAGGCCGACGTAGCGCCCGAGGCGAAAGAGTACGCCGCGCTCGTATTCCTGGGCGATGCGGACTCCCGTGAGGATGAAAAATGCCACGATACCGACGGGGATGAGGATCATATTTGCGGGGGGTTGGGTGATGTCGGGAAAAGGCTGCCGGGCTGGGATTCGCACCATTCGCGGCCGTGGCTACATCAGGGGGTCGAGTAGAGGTCGAGGACCCGCTGGACGACGTCGGGGGTCAGCTGGTGGCCGTCAAGGAGGGGGAATCCCTCCCACCTCACGATGCCGGCGGGATCGATGATGAGGACGTGCGGGATCCCGACGACGTTCAGCTCCTTCTTCGTCCGGGCCTCCGTGTCGATGGCCACGAAGTAGTCAATCACCGGGGCCTTCATCGCCCGCACGGTCTGCTCGGGCTCGTCGGAGAGGCCGATCACGTCGACGCGGTCCCCGAACTGGCGGTGGATCTCGTTCAGCTCGGCGATCGCCTCCCGGCAGGGCTTGCACCAGGTCGCCCAGAAATCGATGAGGATGAACCGGCCGTCCCTGGGGGGAGGCCGGTCGGTGAGCCATTTCTCGATGTGGATGCGCGGGGCCCGCTGGCCGAGGCACGAGTCCGCCCAGATCTGCTTGCCGGCCTCCGCGCGGACGAAGTCGATCCGCGCGCTGATGAGCGGGTTCGCGAGCGGGACGACCTTCTCGGGCGGGAGCGGGGCGGAGGCGACCGCCGGGGCCACGGCGGGCTCCGGGGCCTTCTCGGCCTGCGCGGGGGCCGCCTTGACGTAGACTATCTTCGTGACGACGCCGTCGACCACGGTCACCTGCATGTCCGGCCAGCCGTAGATGACCCTTGCGCCCACCGAGGCCTGGTTGGCGGGCCTGCCCTTGAGGGCCAGGAGGTCCGCCTCCTTCATCCCCTCGGAAACCTCGGCGGACAGGTGGGCCGCGAGGGCCAGGAAGAGCGCCGCGAGGCGGATCGGCTTTGGGCGGAGGTTCAAGCGCGGGGCGGGGACTACTTGACGGCCTTCGGCAGCGGGATCGACGCCTGCCCGAAGGTGTATTTCCATCCGTCCGGCGTGCGGAGGTAGACGTCACTGAACCAGAGCTTGTAGTCGATTGGCGTGCCGTCCCGGACCCCTTTGATCCAGAGGAAAGCCGTCACGACCGCAGTGTCGCCCCAGACCCGCACCGTCTGGGTGCCGGCATCCTCCTCCTGCCGCTCGTAGACGGTCGACTTCTGGCGCGCCTCGTCCAGCTGCTGGGACTTGGTGAACGCGAGCCCCCGGCCGGTGACGAGGAGCATGTCGTCGGCCAGTATCCGGTCCATCGTCGCGACGTCGTTGGCCTTCACGGCGGCCTGGAACTGCGTGTCCAGGGCCGCCACCGCCTTCATGTCGTCGGCCGGGGAGGCCGCGAGCGCGGTGCCCGCGAGGAGGCAGCTCGTGCCGATCGAGCGGAGCATCCTGTTCGATTTTTTCATGGGGGGTCGGATGGTGCCCCCGAGACTGGGGCCTATTTCGGGTCGAGTCGAGAGGCATGGCTTGCCGCGGGGAGCTACCGCACCTTCGGGCGCACGAGCGTGTCGGTGAACCGGTACGAGCAGGCGGGGGCCTGGGTCGCAACGGAGCAGCCGGAACCTATTGGTTGTGCCGACCTTGGCGAACCTGGCCCGTTCCATCGGGCTGGACCGCGACGCTTTTCTTTTTGTTTTCTGAAAAAAAGGCGCAACCAACGCCGGGACTCCATCGTCTCCGTAACAGTTCGGAAACAAATTCGACCTTTCGACGTGAAGCAGAATCGTCTTCATCCCATCCGTTCGCCATGGCGGGACGTGTCCTAGCCGTCATCTTCTGCATCTCGCTTGCGGCCGAGGCCGGGGCGCAGCAGGGGGCTCCACCCCCGGTTTCCATCCTTCAATCGGGCGCGCAGCTGGCGCCGGGATACATCTTCATAACCCCGGCCGCCGGGGCCGGGGCCGCGACGGTCTACGCCAACGGCCCCGAGATCGTCGACAACCTGGGGCGCCCGGTCTGGTTCATGCCGCTGACGGGAAGCGGCCTGGCCTCCGACTTCCGGGTGCAGACCTACCGGGGCAACTCGGTCCTCACCTGGTCCCAGGGCGTCGGCTTCGAGAACCCGACCGTCGGGGCGACGACGGACTACATCGCCGACAGCACGTACACGGTCGTCGCGAGCGTCCAGGCGGGGAACGGCCTCGACGCCGACCAGCACGAGTTCCAGCTGACGCCCGAGGGGACGGCGCTCATCACGATCTACAACACGGTAACCGGGGACCTGACATCGGTCGGCGGCCCGGCGAGCGGTCCGATCCTCGAGGGCGTCGTGCAGGAGATCGACGTGGCGACGGGACTCGTGCTCCTCGAGTGGCACAGCCTGGACCATGTCCCCCTGACCGAGAGCAACCTCCCCTACACCCCGGGCTCCACGGCCGCCTATGACTACTTCCACGTCAACTCCGCGAGCCTGGACACCGACGGTAACCTGCTGATCTCGTCGAGGCACACCTGGACCGTCTACAAGGTGAACCGCAGCACGGGGGACATCATCTGGCGGCTCGGGGGAAAGAAGAGTGACTATGCGCTCGGGCCCGGGCTCCCGTTCGCATGGCAGCACGACGCCGAGGCGGTCGACGCGAGCACGATCCGGATCTTCGACAACGAGTCGAACGGCGTCCCCGTCCTTCCCGCGTCGCGGGTCATCTGGGTCAGCCACGACGACACCGCGATGACGGCGACCCTCGCGCGGTCGATCCAGCACCCCGACGCCCTCTCGGTCCTCGCCGAGGGGAGCGCGCAGGCCCTCGGCAACGGCGACACCTTCGTCGAGTGGGGCATCCTCGGGCGGTTCTCGGAGTTCGACCCCGGCGGGACGCTCCTCTTTGACGCGAGCGAGCCGGCCAAATTCGGCTCCTACCGCGGCTACCGTTTCCCCTGGACCGGCAACCCGACGACCAGCCCGACGGTGACGGCGGCGTTGAACGGCGACGGCACCGTGACCGTCCACGCGATCTGGAACGGCGCGACCCAGGTCGTCACGTGGAACGTGATGGGGGGAGCCGCGGGCGACCTGGCCTCGCTGGCCTCGGTCGCTTGGAACGGCCTCGACACCGTGGTCTCGCTGCCCTCGGCGCCCCAAAACATCCAGGTGGTCGCCCTGGACTCGGGCGGAGCGGCGATCGGCCAGAGCGCGACGCTCGCCGGCCCGTTCGCGGCCGCGCCGCCGGTCATCACCGCGGAGCCCGTCTCGCAGACGATCGCCAGCGGGGGCACGGCCGTCTTCAGGGTCGGGGCGACCGGCATCGGGCTCAGCTACCTCTGGTCCCTGAACGGGACCCCGCTCCCGGGCATCGGGTTCGCCGATGCAGCCATATCGGGGATCACCGGTCCCAACCTGGAGATCAACGGCATGGGCGATGACGTCTCCGGGACGTATACGTGCACGGTCTCAAATGTCTCGGGATCGGCGACAAGCTCGGCCGCGACCCTCGCGACAAGCTCCACGTCCGACGTCGGCCGGCTGACCAATGTATCCTGCCGCGCGCAGGTCGGGACCGGTGCGAATGTCCTCATTGCCGGGTTCGCAATCGGCGGCGCCGGCGCCTCGGGCCTGGAACCCCTGCTAGTCCGGGCATCCGGTCCCGCCCTCGCCCCGTTCGGCGTCTCCGGAATCCTGCCCGACCCCGGACTGCAGCTCTTCGATTCGGGAAGCAACCTCCTTGCGAGCGATGAGGGATGGGACGGCGACGCGGCGATTTCCAGCGCGGCGACGGCCACCGGCGCCTTCGCCTGGACGGACCCGGCGAGCCTGGACTCGGCGCTCGTCCAGACGCTGGCCCCGGGGGCCTACACGGCCGTCGTGTCAGGGGTGTCCGGCGACACGGGCGTCGCGCTGGCCGAGGTCTACGACAACACCCCGGCGGGGACATTCACGCCGTCATCGCCGCACCTCGTCAACGTATCGGCGCGGGCGACCGTGGGGTCCGGCGGCGGCCTGCTGATCGCCGGTTTCACGATCAGTGGATCCACATCGAAGACGGTCCTCATCCGCGCGTCAGGCCCGGCGCTGGAGCAGTTTGGGATCCCCGGCGCGCTTTCCGACCCCGAGCTCCAGCTCTACAGCGTCGCGCCGGCGGGCAATGCGCTCCTTGCAAGCAATGACGACTGGGGCGGTGACCCGGAGATCTCGGCCGCGGCCGCGGCGGCGGGCGCGTTCGCATGGACCGACCCGGCAAGTCCCGATTGCGCGCTCCTCGTCACCCTCCCGCCCGGCGCCTACACGGCCGAGGTCACCGGGCTGAACGGAGCCACGGGTGTCTCCCTGATCGAGGTTTACGAGGAGCAGTGAGATGCCCGGGTCCCTGTTTCGCCCATAGGGTTCAGCGCGGGGCCCGGAGATGTGAAGGGAGCCCTCCGTTTCCGGTGTTATCCCGGGTGATGCCCTCGTCCATCGCCTACACTGCGCGCGCCCCCGAGACGGGCGGCCTGGCGCCGGCCGGCTTCTCTACGCGGCGGCCATGGCCGCCTACGGGGTCGTCGTGCTCCTCTACGCCCATTCCATCGCCGCGGTCGCCCCGTCGTGGCCCGTGGGCCTTCCGGGCACGCCATTCACCGAATGCGCCGCGGGGGCCTTCCTGATCCTCTGCGGTGCGTCCATCATCGCCAACAAGGGCGCCAGGCTGGCGTCCACGCTCCTCGGGATCCTGCTCCTTCTCTGGATCGTGCTTCGGAGCATCCCGCTCGTGGTCGCGGACCCGAGCTCCCCGACGTTTCCGGCGGGCAATCTGTGCGAGGCATCCGCGATCTGCGGGGGCGCCTTCCTTGTCGCCGCTTCGCTCCCGTCGGGCGCATTGGGCCGAATGGAGGCCTATCCCGGCATCGTCGCCGCATGGGAGGGCCTCATCCTGCTCGGGCGGTTTCTTTTGGGGCTGGCTATGATCTATTTCGGGTACGCGCACGTCCACTCCGCAAGGTATGTGGCGACGCTGGTCCCCTCCTGGATCCCGTGGCACCTGTTCTGGGCTTATTTCTGCGGCGCAGCGCTCCTGGCCGCGGGGGCGGGCATCATCCTGAAGGTCAAGGCGCGCTGGGCCGCCACCCTCTCGGGGGTGATGATCGTCCTCTTCGGGGTCCTCGTGAACGCGCCGCTGGCGTTCGCGGCGGTCAGGGACGTCAACCTATGGACGTCCCTGTTCCACACCCTGTCGTGGAGCGGCGGCGCCTTTGCCCTGGCGGGAACCTTGAAGAACGGGGAAAGCCCCGGTCAGGGAACCTCGTAGACCTCGATCAGCGCGACACCGGTGTCGCCGCTGGCCCCGGAGACCTGCGCCGTGTAGGCGCCGGGGGCGAGCGTGACGAGGAGCGCCGAGTCATTGCTCGTGGGACTCGTCCATGCGAAGGCGTTCACCGAGGCCGCGGCCGCGGCGATCACCGGGTCGCCGCCCCAGCCGTCGTTCGCCGCGAGGAGCGACGAGCTGCCGGCATAGAGCTGGAGCTCCGGGTCCGGGAGCGTTCCCGCGACATTGAAGGCGGCAAGCGCGGGGCCCGAGGCGCGGATGAGGACCGTCCTCGAGGTGGAGCCCCCGATCACGAAGCCCGCGATCAGGATGCTGCCGCCGGTCCCAACCTGGGTGCGCGCGGAGATGTTGATGAGCCTGGGCGAGGCCGCCGTGTGCGAGGGCGTGTTGTCGTAGACCTCGACGAGCGCCACGCCCGTGTCGCCGGACTGGCCGGAGATCTGGGCCGTGTAGGCGCCGGGGGACAGGCTCTCCAGGAGGGCCGAGTCGTCGCTCGACGGGCTGGTCCAGGGGAAGGCGCCCACGGCGGACGCCGCGCTCGCGATCGCGGCATTCCCGCCCCAGCCCATGTTCGTGCCGAGGACCACCATGCCCGAGAAGATCTGGAGCTCGGGGTCGGGCAGGAGCCCGGCGACGTCGAAGGCCGCGAGCGCGGGGCCCGAGGCGCGGACGAGGAGGGGCTCCGAGCCGGCCGTCCCAGCCCCGCCGACCACGAATCCCGAGATCAGGATGTTGGCCCCGGTCCCCACCTGCGAGCGGCACGAGATGTTGATCAGCCGGCCGACGTCGGTCGAGGAGCTGATCGCAAGCGTCGCCGCGCTGCTCTGGACGGTGCCCGAGGAGTTGGTGGCCTTGAAGGAATAGCTGCCGGCGTTGGGGGCCGACGCGCCGGTGATCAGGAGCGTCGGGCCGGTGGCGCCGGACACGTTGCCCCCGTTTGAGAGGGCGGTCCCGTTGAAATACCACTGGTAGGTGGGGGCGGGAAGCCCGCTTGAGGCCGCGTGGAAGGCGACGGTGCTTCCGGCCGCGATGGCCTGGCTGACAGGCTGCCCCGTGATGACCGGGATGCTCGTGGTCGTGACGGCGCCCTTGCTGATGATGTCTCCCAGCTCCTGGGCGACGTAGAGGTTGCCGCTCCCGTCCACCGCAATCCCGACCGGCACGTCGAAGAGCGCGAAGGCGCCCGTCCCGGGTGAGTTCGCGAAGCTGCCCGGGGAGCCCGCGAGGGTCGTCACCGCACCGGCGGCCGTTATCTTGCGGATCGTGGAATTGCCGGAGTCCGCGACATAGAGGTTGCCGGAGCTGTCGATCGTGATCCCTCGCGGGCTGTTGAACCGTGCAGCCGTGCCGGTCCCATCCGCGGTGCCCGAGGTCCCGGCCATGCCGGCGAGGGTCGTCGTGGTGCCCCCCGGCGTGATCTTGCGGATCGTGTTGTTGCCGGTGTCCGTCACGTAGAGGTTGCCGCTCGGGTCGATCGTGATCCCGATCGGACTCCTGAAGTAGGCGGAGACGCCCGTGCTGTCCGTGCTGCCGGGGGTGCCCGCCGTCCCGACCAGCGTCGTCACGACGCCCGCCTGCGTGATCTCGCGGATCGTGTTGTTCGCGAAATCCGTGACAAAGAGGTTGC
>Ga0182015_10000776_pt1 | contig 44374 bp, 44 predicted proteins | sample 712P3MmetaG_FD_120478 | JGI IMG/M metagenome (GOLD analysis project Ga0182015, IMG submission 120478) | Permafrost microbial communities from Stordalen Mire, Sweden - 712P3M metaG | ecosystem: Environmental > Terrestrial > Soil > Wetlands > Permafrost | place: Sweden: Stordalen | collected...
ACCCCGTCGGTCGGCCTCGAGATCCTGCGCGAGACCTGCGTCTTGGGGCACCTGTGGCCCGAGCTGCTCGAGGGGATCGACGTCGACCAAAACGATTGGCACGCGTACGACGTCTACCGCCATAGTCTCGCGACGCTGGATGCCGCTCCGCTGGACGACATCCCGCTGCGTCTCGCTGCGCTGCTGCACGACGTGGGGAAACCGCGCACCGCTGCGCCGCGCCCCGACGGCCGCGGCAACACGTTTTACCAGCACGAACACGTCGGCGCCGACATGGTACGCCCGATGCTCGCGAAGCTGCGGCTGCCCAGCGACACGGTCGAAACGGTCGCACACCTGGTCCGCCAGCACATGTATGCGGCCGACCCGGACGCCCAGGACCGGACGATTCGGCGCTTCGTGCGGCGGATCGGGCCCGAACAGGTGGGGCGGCTGTTTGCGCTGCGGTGGGCCGACATCACCGGGTCCGGCCTCCCCAAACGCGACGATTCGAACGAGCGCTTCGAGGCGCGCGTCGCCGTCGTGCTGGCCGAAAAGCCGGCCCTCACCGTGCGCGATCTGGCGATCGGGGGCGCCGAAGTGATGGCCGTGTTCGAACGCAAGGGGCTGGCACCGCCGGGGTTCCGGGGCGACGCTCGGGTGGGCGAGGTCCTCCAGGCGCTTTTCGAAGACATCACCGACGAGCCGTCGCGGAACGAGGCGGGCCCGCTCGTCGAGCGCGCGGAACGCTACATCGACGAGCACTTCTCTGCGCAATAGGTCGGGTTTTTGGCCGCGGTAGTACCAACCCCCACGACGGCTCGCGTCATCGCGATCGTCAATCAGAAAGGCGGCGTCGGGAAATCGACGACGGCCGTCAACCTCGGCGCATCGCTGGCCCTGATGGGCCGGCGCGTGCTCATCGTCGACATCGATCCGCAGGGGAACACGACCACCGGCGTCGGCATCGACAAGAGCGTCGTCGAACGCGACGTGTACAACGTGCTGCTCGAACGCGTTGCGATCGGCGAAGTCGTGCGCGCCACCGAAGTCGAGAACCTCGACATCGTTCCCGCGACGTTGAATCTCGCTGGCGCAGAAATCGAACTCGTCTCCGCATTGCAGCGCGAAAATCGGCTCAAGAGCGCACTCGGAGACGTGCTCGGCAGGTACGACGACGTGCTGATCGATTGCCCGCCGTCATTGGGTTTGCTCACCATCAACGCGCTGACCGCAGCGACCGAAGTGATCATTCCGGTGCAGGCCGAATACTACGCGCTCGAAGGGTTGAGCCAACTGATTTCGATCGTGCGGCGGATCAAAGAAGGACTCAATCCCGACTTGGTGATTCGCGGCGTGCTGATCACGATGTTCGACGGACGCACGAAGCTCGCGACCGAAGTGCTCGAAGAAGTGAACCGGCACTTTCCCGACCACGTGTTTGCGACCCAGATCCCGCGCAACATCCGGCTCTCCGAGGCGCCCTCGTACGGGAAGCCGGCGATCCTATTCGATGTGAAGAGCCGCGGCGCGCAGGCCTACCTTTCTCTCGCAAAGGAACTGATCCCGGCCGCGCCGCTGGCGCGCGGTTCGGGCGGATGAGCGTCAAGCGTGGGCTGGGGCGCGGCCTCGGCGCACTGCTGGGCGAGGCGGGCACCGCCGACCTGACCACCGCCGCGCCGCGCCGGGAACTGCAGCAGCTTCCGATCGCGCGCATCGTCCCCAATCCCCACCAGCCGCGACGCAGCTTCGCCGCGGGACCGCTCGACGAACTGCGCGCGTCGATCGCCGCTTTCGGGGTGCTGGTTCCGATCATCGTTCGCGAGCGCGGCGAGGGCTACGAGCTGATCGCCGGCGAGCGGCGTGTGCGCGCCGCGCGTGCGGCCGGCCTCGAAACGATCCCCGCGCTCGTGCGCACCGCCGACGACCGTGAGTCGCTCGAGATGGCGATCATCGAGAACCTGCAGCGCGAAAACCTGGATCCGCTCGAAGAAGCGATGGGCTTTGCGCACCTGGTCGAGGCGTACGGCTTCACCCAGGAACAAGTCGCCGAACGTGTCGGCCGGAGCCGTCCGGCGATCGCCAACGCGCTGCGGCTGCTGTCGCTCCCCGATACGGTCAAAGCCTACGTGCGCGAGGGTGCGCTGACGGCCGGGCATGCCCGGGCGGTCCTGGCTTTCGTGCCGGAACGGCGCGAAACGATGGCGCGCCGGGCGGTGACGGAGGGTCTTTCCGTGCGCGCGCTCGAGAAGCTCGCCTCGGACGCCGTTCCGCAACGCGCGCGCACGCGCCCAGCGGCCGCGCGCGACGATGCCGATACGGCGTTCGTCGATCAGCTGCGCTACAAGTTTGCGACCCAAGTGCGCGTCGTCGCGCAGGAACGGGGCGGCACGATCGAACTTCGCTATTCCGGGCCGGAGGATTTGATGCGCATCGTCGACCTGCTGCTCGGGACGTCGCCGTGAACCGGGCCATGCGCTCCGCCGCCGCCCTCTTCGCGTTCGTTTTGGCGGGTGCCGCGCCGGCAGCGCACGTCGGACCCGTCCCGCGCAATGCGCAGACTGCGCTGATCGAGAAATACATCGCCGCACAGCGCGCTGCGCGCTACGACGTCGCGTTCGGATTGCTGGTCGACAGCGAGCGCAGCTACTTCGGCGATCCGGATAGTTATCGCAGCGTGTTCGACGCGGACGGCATTGCACTCGAGAGCGCGCGACTGATCGGAACCGAAGGCGACGACAACGGGCGCGTGTACTTCGTGCGCGAGCGCATCGCGTTCGTCGATCACGCGACCGACGCGCGGCGTGAACTCGAAGCGACGGTGCCGCTGGGTGTCGTGCGCGAGCATGGGGTGCTGCACATCAAGGATCCCGGTAAGCCGTATCGTGCATTCGCCAGCGCGTCGACGGTCGATACCTCGGGCCTGCGCATCAGCGTGAAGAAGTTTGAATTCTTCCCCGACCGCATCGACCTGATCGTGACCTTCGCGAACGTCGGCGACAACTTCGTCACCATACTTCCGTACGGCAAAAGCGTGCTGCGCGACGATCAAGGCGGCGTCTACCGCATCCTCGCGATCAAGAACTGGGCGATCACCGACAAACGTCTCTTCGAGGGCATTCCGCTTGCGCCGAACGCGCAGTACACGGGCTGGCTCGCCTTTTCTGCGACGCGGCTGGACAGCCACAAGCGCGCGTGGTCGCTGACGGTTGCGCCCGCGTTGCGGGACGGGTCCGATGCGCCCTTCGACGTCACGATTCCGGTCGTTCCGCAACCGAACTAGTTCCGTCCGCCAACGAGAGGAACCGCCTGCGGGGCTACGGAACGGTCGCTCCGCCCGGCGGTGACGCTCCGACATGGCCGCCGGGGTTTTGCCGTGCTACAGGGGAGTCGCATCCATGCGTCGGTTCGTCCTTTCCTTCGCCGTCCTGGGCGCCGTCGGTCTGAGCGCCTGCGGAGGCGCTGGGTCGGTACTGAGTAGCACCTCGACGCCGGAGCGCGTCATCGTAACCGTCGCCGCTCCGAGCAACATCGCGCGCGTGTTGCCCGGCGCCGGCCTGCCGATCAGCGCGGTCGGCGTGAGCGGCGCCAACAATGGCGTCGCGGGCAACAACCGCTTCACCTGGACCGCGGCCGTCGTAACGAGCGGCCAGTATGTCGCGAACACGGGTGGACAGACGAAGGCCTGTGCCGCCCTTTCGTACACGCAGACCGGCGTAGCAGCCACCGCGTACGCGCCGGATTACTCCGTCAACATCACGATCGACCCGACCAACCCGGCGAACATCATTTTCACGCCGCCGGTGGTCGTTCCGTTGCCCTCGGGTGCATCGGTGGGCTCCACGGTCACGACCAACTACCCTTACTGCGTGCAAGTGACGGCGACGGCTGTCAGTGCGCCGAGCGCGCAGGGGACGGTTACCGTTGCGGTCGTGAACCCGGCGAACCCCGAGCAGTAACGGGACATCGTCGCAAACACGGGGACGGCGGGCGCTGACGCTCCTCGTTCGCGTTTGCACGGCGTGTACGCGCTGGTCGATCCGCATACGGTCGAGCCGATCGCGTTCACGGAAGCACTGCTGCGGGGCGGAATTCGCATCGTGCAAATCCGTGCGAAGGACGGCATCGACGGTGCCACGCTGATTGCACTTGTGTCACGCGTGCGCGCGGCGGGCGGCATCGCGATCGTGAACGACGACGTGGGTCTGGCGCGGCTTGCGGACGGCGTTCACCTCGGCCAAGAGGATGCCGCTGCGCTCGATCTGCCCGCGGTGCGGCACGCGCTCGGACGGGGCATTATCGGATTGTCGTGCGGAACGCCGCGGGAAGCGCGCGCCGCGGATCCCGCGCTGATCGATTACGTTGCCGCCGGACCCCTCTTCGCCACCGCAACGAAGGCGGATGCGGGCTTGCCGATCGGCATCAGCGGCGCCCGAGCAGTCGTCGAAGCGACGGCGCTGCCGTGCGCGGTGATCGGCGGCATCACGCTCGAACGTTTGGCCGCCGCGCGCGAAACCGGGGCGACGATGGCGGCACTGGCGTCGGCGCTCCTCGGCGACGACCCCGAAGCGACGGCACGGGCGTGCGTGGAGCGCTGGGGATGAGCGCGCCGGTCGTCGCGACGATCGGGACGACACACCCGCTCGCGTTCGCCGGACTGGTCTTCGCCGCGCTCGCGCTCGCCGACGAGGGCGCGCGGCCGGTCTGCATCGTCGCCGGCGTCAGCGCGCAGAACGCCGGCGGCGTCGTGGCCGCTCGCGGCGTCGATCCGGAACTGATCGCGGCGCAGTTTGCCGCGCTGGGCGATGCGCGCGTGGCCGCGTTTCACGTCGGCGCGCTCGTCTCGACCGACGGCGTGCGCGCGGTCGCGGACGGCCTCGCCGCGTTTGAGGGCGTGCCGGTCGTCGTCGACCCGGTGCTCGCCGCGAGCACCGGCGATCGGCTGGGAGAACCCGGCGTCCGCGACGCGCTTCGTGACGCGCTGTTCCCGCACGCGACCCTGGTGACGCCGAACCTCGACGAGGCGAGCGCGCTCCTGGGCCGGCCGGTTCAGGATGCCGCCGGCATGCGCGAGGCCGCCGTAGCGTTGCTGGAATGGGGCTCCGCGGCGGTGCTGATCAAGGGCGGCCACCTCGAGGGCGACGCGATCGACGTGCTGGCCGATGCGAGCGGCGTGCGGAGCTTCGCAACGGCGCGCGTTGCGATGACGATGCGCGGAACCGGCGACCTGCTCGCGACGACGATCGCGACCGGGCTGGCACGCGGCATGCCGCTGGCGAGTGCGATCCTGCGCGCCCGGGCGCGGGTCGCGCGCGCGATCGCCGACGGCGTTCCGTTTGCCGGGGCCCGCGTTGCGCCGTTGGGAACCGGCGCGAGCGCGACCGGCGACTAGCCCGGCACGGCTAGAGGTCGCACACCGCGCGGCAGACAACCGTTGCGCTTTGCATCGGGAGTGACATGGAGAACGACACCATCGAGGACGCTCGCGCGCCGGACGGCGACAGGCTCGAGCGCGTCCCGAAACGCGTGATGTCGGGCAATCGGCCCACCGGCCGGCTGCACTTGGGTCACCTGCTCGGCGTGCTCGAGAACTGGGTTCGCCTGAGCGAACGCAGCGAGACCTTTTTCGAAGTCGCCGACTTGCACGCGTTCACGACCGGCTTCGCGGACCCGCAGGCAATCCGTGACGCGCGCGACGACATGGTGCTGGATTGGCTGGGCGCCGGTATCGACCCCGAGCGCTCGATCGTCTTTCTCCAGTCGGCCGTCCCGCAGATCAGCGAGCTGCACACGCTGCTCTCGATGATCGTCCCGGTGTCGTGGCTGCAGCGCGTGCCGACCTACAAAGACCAGATCGAAGAACTCGGTCCCGAGATCGCCACTTACGGCTTTCTGGGCTACCCGCTGCTGCAGCTGTGCGACATCGCCGTCTTTGGCGGCGATACCGTTCCGGTCGGACGCGATCAGCTGTCCCACCTCGAGTTCGGCCGCGAGGTCGTGCGGCGGTTCAACCATTTATATGGGCCGACACTGATCGAACCTCAGCCGCTGCTGTCGGCCTTTCCGGCCGTGCCGGGCACCGACGGCCGCAAGATGTCGAAGTCGCTGCACAACACGATCGACATCGCCGACGACGAAGCGACCACCACCAAGAAGGTGCGCTCGTACATCACCGACCCGCTGAAGATCCGCCGCAACGATCCCGGCCGGCCGGAGATCTGTCCGGTGTTTGCCCTGCACCATTATTCGAATGCCGCGCGCGTGCCCGAGATTCGTGAGGCCTGCGCGGCTGGTGCGCTGGGCTGCGTCGACTGCAAATCGGAGCTGGCCGAAACGCTGAATGCCTACCTGCGGCCGGTACGCGCGCGACGCGCGGCCTTCGACCGCTCACGCGTGAACGCGATCTTGCAAGCCGGCAGCGAACGCGCGCGCGCGGTCGCGGAAACGACGATGCGCGCCGTACGTCGCGCCATGCGCTTGACCGACACGTGAGGCGGCACCGCTGCCCGGGAGGGTGAACATGAAGTCATCAGTCGGACTTGGTGCGGCGTGCGCGTTCGTGAGCTGCTTTGGCGTTGCGCTCGCCGCGGCGCCGAGCCTGGGGCCTTCCAATTTCGGCGAAGTGCTCCATCTGCGGCCTTCCACGAAGGTCTACGTAAGCGGGCACAAGCTCATGACCGTCGCGGCGATTCGGCTGCGTCTCAAACGCCTGCTGGCGGCACACGCGAAGCCGCGGCGGCTGATCGCCCACCGCATGCAGCCGGCGGCCGTCGCGGCATCGCAGCATCCGATGGGCCGCAGTCGACTCTTGCACGGGGCAGCAGCGTCGAGCGCATTTGCGACCAGCGGCAACCTCCGACAGAACGTGCTCGGCTCGAAGCCGTGCTCGCAGCGCGGTCCGTTTCTGCTCAAGGGTTCGGGGACATTTACGCCCGGCGCCACGGTCGTTCTTCACGGAGACTGCCTGGGGACATCGAACGGTCAAGTGCGGATGTACGGCACCTTCCCGAGCGGTTTTCTCGCGCTTGCGGTGATCGATTGGCACGCGGACTCCGTCGTGGCGGCACTGCCCGCCGATACGCGCGGCGTCATCGACCAACCCGTGCAGATCGAAGTGAGGCGGAGCGACGGCGCCGTTTCTCGTCAAGTGCGCGCGTCGTTCATCGCACGCAGGGAACTGGTCAACGTGCCGGCAGCGTACATTACCGTAACCCGGTGCGAGCACCAGGATCTCTGCGATGGAACCGGCGCGTTTCACTCGGCGACAAATACGGTTTCCGACTACGACGAGTACCACGTGCTGGTGTCCCGCAACTGGGGACTCCATCAGCTCTTCTTTGCGGTCAGTTACGACAGCGTTCAGTACGCGGGCGGGTTCGAGACCGGACCGCCGCAAGAAGCCACCTTCCGGGTGAAATGGACCTCGACGAAGCAGCCCTCGGACGGGGTTCTCTTTAGCAACGATCTCTACGAAGCGGGATACGGGATTACGATTACCGCGTGGGCACCGGTCGGCGTCTCCGGCGATCCGAATCTCTGAGCGCGGCGCGCCGCATGGAGCGCTGCGCGCGGCGACTCAGTCGCGGTAGCGGGGGAGGGCTTCGGCGAGCTGGGCCAGAGCCCAGGTGATGTCGTCGATCGAAGCGGCGTACGAGAAGCGCAGGTAGCCTTCACCGGCCGGCCCGAAGCTGCGGCCGCCTAAACAGGCGACGCCGGCTTCTTGCAGCAGCCACTGCGCGAGGTGGCGGTCGTCTTTGGCGATCTTCGAGACGTTGGGGAAGGCGTAGAACGCGCCCTCAGGCAGCGTGCACGACACGCCGGGCAGTCGGTTGAGCCCAGCAACGATCGCGTCGCGGCGTTCGCGGAAGATCGCGTTCATGCGCTCCACGGGCGCGTCGTCACCGGTCAGTGCCGCCACGCCGGCGTGCTGGACGAAAGTCGCGACGCACGAGAAGGTGTTGTTATTGAAGAGGATCACGGTCTCGGCGATCTTCTCGGGCGCGATGCAGTAGCCCAGGCGCCAGCCTGTCATCGCGTAGGCCTTCGAGAAGCCGTCGATCACGATCGTGCGATCGCGCATCCCCTCGACCTGCGTGATCGAGACGAAGTTCGGCCCGTAGATGTTGCGCGAATAAATCTCGTCGGCGATCACCAGGAAATTGTGACGGTGCGCGAGCTCGGCGATCGTCTCGAGGTCGTCGCGCGTCAGCACGCCGCCGGTTGGATTGTGCGGCGAGTTGATGACCAGCGCTTTGGTTTTCGGGCCGACTTTGGCTGCGAGTTCGTCGAGGTCGAGCCGCCAGTCGCGCGCCTCGAGCAGATGCACCGGCACCGGACGAGCGCCCAGATACGCCGCCGCCGATGCATACGCGGGATACGCCGGGTCGGCGTACACCAAGTCGTCGCCGGGATCGAGGATCGCGGAGAGGAGGTTCCAGATGATCGGTTTGGCGCCGGCGCCGACGACGACGTTCTGGCGCGCGTAGGCGGGGCTCAGGCCGCGGAATCGGCTCGCGTACTCGGCGATCGCGTCGCGCAGTTCCGGAATACCCGCCGACGGCGTGTAGTGAGTGAAATTTTCCTGGATCGCGCGGATGCCCGCCGCTTTGATGTGTTCGGGCGTATCGAAGTCGGGCTCGCCGACCTCCATGTGCACCACGCGGCGGCCTTGCGCTTCGAGCGCCTTCGCGCGCGCCAGTACTTCGAACGCGCTTTCGCTGCCGAGGCGCGCGACGGCTTCGCAGAGATAGTCGGCATGCTGGGAGATCGTCGTCACGAGCGGGCGTTTCTGGGGCTCGGCGGGGCGAACCTGGGATCGGCTCGGCCGCCTTAGAGCGGCGGAAGTTTCTTGCCGAAGTATTCCGCGATGATGTGCTGCGCGACCGGCCCAGCGACGCTCGCACCATAACCGCCCGACTTTTCCATAAAGACGGCGAGCGCGAGCTTGGGATGATCGGCCGGCGCGTAGGCCACGAACCAAGTCGTGTTCGCACCGTGCCCGCCCTCGGTCTCCGCGGTCCCCGTCTTCCCGCCGAACCGCATCCCGGTGATCGCAAGACCGTACGCCGTGCCGCCGGGGTCGGTCACCTCCGACATCCCGGCGCGCACCTCGCGCAGCGCCTCCGCGGTGACGTCGACCTTGCGGATTTCTTCGTGATCGAACGTCCGCAGAATGCGGCCCTGCGGCGAGCGGATCTCCGCTACGATGTGCGGCCGGAACAGCGTGCCGCCGTTCACCACCGTCGCCGCGACGTTGGCGATTTGCAGCGGTGTCGCTTGCATCGCGCCCTGACCGATCGCGAGCTGACACACGTCGCTCGGCTCGAGGTGATACCCGGCGCCGAAGGTCTTCTGCGTCCATTCCTCGGTCGGCCAATTGCCGGCGTACTCGCCCGGCAGGTCGATCCCGAGCTGCGACCCCAGGCCGTACGCCAGCGCGTAATGCCGCAGCCGTTCGTGCCCGAGCCGCCAGCCGAGCTGATAGAAGTAGCCGTCCGATGAGGCTGCCAGCGCGCGTATGAATCCGACGCTGCCGAGCCCGCCGGCCGCGACGTCGCGAAACAGCACGCCGTGACAATTCCAGGCGCCCGAGTCGTAGAGAACCTGATTCGGTTTGATCACGCCGCTCGAGATCGCCGCCGATCCGGTCACCATCTTGAAGGTCGAGCCGGTCGGTGATGCGGCGCCGATCGCGCGGTCGTAGAGCGGCTTGAGCCGGTCGGCAAGCAGCTTGCCGTAACTCGACTCGTCGATCGGCGTCGCGAACTTGTTCGGATCGAAGGCCGGCATCGAAGCGAGAGCAAGGACGCCGCCCGTTTGCGGATCGAGCACGACGACCGCCCCGGCGAGCCGCTGGTGCCGCGCGGCGCCCCATCGGGCGAGCTCCGCAGCGAGATTCTTCTCGACGATGCGCTGCAGACGCCAATCGATCGTGGTGACGAGCGTGTCGCCGGGCGTCGGGTCGACCGGCGCGAGGCGGCGTACGAGCGCGCCCGAGGCGTTGACGATGACCTGTTCGCCGCCCGCGCGCCCGTGCAGCCAGCGATCGTACGCGTTTTCGAGTCCGTCCTGACCGACGACGTCGTTGGGCGAGTAGCCGTCGCGTTTGCGGGCTTCGTATTCATCCTCGTCGATCGCGCCGACGTAGCCCAACAAGTGCGCGCCCATCTTCCCATACGGATAGTTGCGCACCGGCTGCTCTTCCATGTCGACACCCGGCAGATCGCTTTGGACTTCGGCCAGCCGCGCCATCTGCACCGAGGTCAGATCGGTCGCGAGGATGACCGGGCCGTACGGCTCGTACGACACGACCTCGTCGAAGCTGCGATAGTTCTTGCCGTGGTGGTGGAGCAGACGATGCTGCAGCTTTGCGATCGGGACGCCGAGGACGGCGGAGAGCGCGCCCAGCGTCTTGTCGATGCTCGCGATCTCGGAGGGCACCAGCGCGCATACGAACGAGGGTCGCGAGCGGACCAGCACGACCCCGTGGCGATCGACGATCAAACCGCGCGGCGCCGCGACCGGGATCACCTGGACTTGATTCGCACGCGCCGCGGCGGCAAACGTCTCGCCCTGCAGCAGCTGCACTTGCACCAGCCGCACCACGATCGCCGCCAGCGCCAGCGCGAGCAGGGCCGCGAAACCGATGAGGCGCGCCAGCGGCTGCGGCGTGCCCAGACGGACCGAACTCATTCGATGCGTTCGATCGTCGTTTTATCGTGGACGAAGCGGCCGCGTGCGAGCAGCCAGAGCATCGCGACGACCGTCGTCATCAGCGCGCTCCACAGTGCCGCATGCAGATGCGCGGTCGCATAGCCGGACGGATAGCCTTCCATCGCCATGACCAGCCAGAACAGGAGGCTCCGCAGCAGCACGGCGATGCCGCACAGCACAGCCGGCGCGAACGCGCCGTCGGCGAAGATCCCGCGAGTAAAAGCGCCGACGAGCAATGCGACAACCGTCGTCGAGAGCGTCCAGCCGCCGCCGGTTCCGGCGAAGATGTCCTCGAGCAGGCCGGCCGGAATCGCGAGCAGCGCGCCGCGCCGCGCGCCGGCGCGTACCGCGTACAGGACGACCGCGATCGTGACCAGCGACGGCACCGCGCCGTGGAACGTGAACACCGGCACCAGGGTGGTTTGTACGAACACCAGCAGCGCGGTCCAACCCGCGACCGGCCAATACGCAGGCCCGACCGCGAGCTCGACGCTGCGGTAGCTACTTCTGCGGTAGAACGACGACATGCGAGAGGGCGCCCATATCGACGCCCGGCTGGACGATCGCACTCTGATCGAGTGCGCCCGCTGCCGTCGGTTCGAGCTGCGAGATGCGGCCGATCAGCACGCCGGCGTGAAACGAACGCCCCTCGCCGGTGACGATGCGGTCGCCGACGCGCAGTTTCGCGTCCTGCGAAACGTACTGCAGCTTGACGTGCGCCGAGGTACCGACGGCGATCGCCCACCAGCGACCGCGCTGAACGACGGCCGGAAGCTTCGAGGTCGCATCGGTCACCAGCAGCACTTGCGACGAGAGCGGATCGACTTCCACGATCCGGCCGACCACGCCGTCTCCGGTGATCACGCCGTCGTCCCGCCGGACGCCGTCCTTGATGCCGCGATCGATCGTGACGACGTGCAGCGACGCTTCGGGATCGAAGCCGATCACCGTGGCCGCGATTCCGCCCGGATGCGCGAACTCGGCCCGCGCGAGGCCGAGCGCTTCGGGAACGCGTGCCAGACGTTCTTGGAACTCGTCGTTCTGGGCGCGCAGCGCCGCGTTCTGCGTCCGCAAGCGCTGGTTCTCGTCGGCCAATCCCGGCGTGCGCGCAATCGCTCCGGAGGCGCCACGGACCGTGTCGACGACCGACGCGACGGCGACCTGCGCATAGGTGGTGATCGTCGTGACGGTGAGCGACAGCGGCGAACTGCGTCCGGCGCGGACGAAGTCAAGCTGCAAGAGCGCGATGAGGGCGGCCACGATGACCGCCCCGACTATCGCGAATAGCCTTCTTTCATCCCGATACGTAAAGATTGATACCACCTCGTCAGCCGGTCCGCGTGCGGACGGAGCCGCTCGTGGAGATCGGGCGACGCGAGAATTTCACCAGCACCGCGCGCGACGCATCCCAGTGGATCGTCGGCGATCGTCGTCGGCACGTTCGTGCGGACGGCGATCTCGCCTGCGAGTCCGGGGACGAGCGCGCCGCCGCCGGTCAGCACGATCCCGGCCCCGAGCAACTCTCCCGCGAGGTCGGGCGAAACGGATTCGAGGATGAACCAGGCGGCGCGCGCGATCTTGTCGATACCGTCGCGCATCGCGTCGCCGACGAGCGTCTCGTCGATCAACCGTTTTGCCGGCATGCGGATGGCCAGGTCGGTTCCAGAAGCGAGCCAGGCGTCGCGTTGGAGCGGGCGACCCGCATATCCACGTTCGATCTTCAGCCGTTCGGCGGTCAGCGGCCCGATGCCGAAATGGTCGCGCCGCAAACGCGCCGCGATCGCCTCGTCGAAGGTGTCCCCGCCGATCTTGATCGAGTGCATCGCAACGACGCCGCCCAGGATCAGCACCGCGATCTCGGTCGTGCCGCCGCCGATGTCGATGACCATGCGGGGCGTGGTGCCCATGATGTCGAGCCCGGCGCCGATCGCGGCCGCGACTGCCTGCGGCACGAACGTCGTCGAGCGCGGACCGGCCGCGCGAATCGCCTCTTCGACGGCCTTGCACTCGATGTCGGTTGCGCAGCCCGGCACGCAGGCGACCACGCGCGGCGCGATGCGGGCGCGCGACGACAAGGCGCGGTCGACCATCGTCTTCACCAGTGCGTGCGCGCCGCGGAAGTCGGAGATCGTGCCGCCGCGCAGCGGGTGCACGACCCGGACGAGTCCGGGCGCCCGGCCGTCGATCTCCTTGGCGCCGCTGCCGACGGCGACGATCGCGTCGTCGGAGTTCCGGTAGGCGACGACCGAAGGTTCGCTGACGAGGATCCCTTCGTCGTGCGAATAGACGACCGTGTTGGCCGTGCCGAGGTCGATGCCGATGTCGGGGCTGAACGTCGCGCGGAGCGTGCCGGTGAAACTCATGCAGGCACCTTGGCGGAGGGCTGCGGGGCGGGGACCGCCACCGGCACCGGCGCGAGAAAGCAGCCCATGCGCGGCAGCGCCCGCGCGAAGGCCGCCAGCGGAAAGCCGACCACCGTGAAGTAGTCGCCGTCGATGCGCTCCACCAGGGTCGCGGCAAAGCCTTGGATGCCGTAGCCGCCGGCCTTGTCACGCCCGTCGCCGCCGGCCACATACAGGGCGATCAACGCATCGCTCAAGCCGGCGAACTGCACCTCCGTCGAGACGACCTCATCGTAACGTGCGGTCGTCCGGTCGTCCCGCAGCGCAAAGGCGGTGTGGACCAGGTGCCGGCGTCCGGAGAGCCGGCGCAGCATCGCGCACCCCTCGGCCGCGTCGCGCGGCTTCCCGAGTAACTCGCCGTCGACGTCGACGACGGTGTCTGCGGCCACGATCAGCGCGATGGACGGTTCGGCCGCGGCGGCCTTACCGCGCGCGTGGCGGAGCGCCGTCTCCGCCGGAGCGACGCCGGGCAAGGGGATTTCGTCGTACCTCGACGGCACGACCGCGACGCGCAACCCTAACGACGCCAGCAACATGCGGCGACGGGGTGACGAACTGGCCAGCGTGACGGCGGAGAGAGCGTGTGGCGAAGCGATGCGTCTAGTCTACGGCGCGATGCGCGCGATGACAACGTTGCGGCGTCAAATACCGCGATCCGCGTTCCGTCTCACACTACGTCGCGCTGCGCTACGTCCTCCGCCGACTCGCCGCGGATCACCAGCCGGTGATGTCCGTCGCGGACGAAAACGACCGGCGGGCGGCCGAAGCGGTTGTAGTTGCTCGCCATGCTGTAGGTATAAGCGCCGGTCGTCCGCAGCGCCAGCAGGTCGCCGGCTTCGAGCCCGAGCGGCAGCGCGTAGTCGCCCATCTCGTCGTTTTCACACGACCGGCCGACCAAGGTCGCGGCCGCCGGCGGCCCGGTTCGCAGCGCGGCCATCACCTCCGGCCGATGGCGCGCCCCGTAAATGATCGGGCGCGGGTTGTCGGCCATGCCGCCGTCGACGATGACGAAGCGGCGCCCGCCCTGGGTTTTCACCGCCATGATCCGGTAGAGCGAGGTCCCGGCCCGGGCGATCAGGGCGCGACCGGGTTCGAGCGCCAGTCGCACCCCCGCGGCCTGCGCCCGCGCTTCGAGCCCAGCGGCCAACGCATCGAGCTCGAGCGGATGGGGATCGTCGAAACCTTCCGCGACCGCGATCCCGCCGCCGCAGATCAGTTCCTCGACCGGCAGGCCGAGCGCACGGGCTTCGGCTGCGCCGGCGATCAGTTCGTCGAGGTTCGCGAGAAACGGCGCAGCTTCTTCGATCTGCGAGCCGATGTGCGCGTGCAATCCGATCAGCCGCAGCATCGGCAGCTCGGCGACGCGGGCCAGCACGGCGCGCAGTTCGGAGCGCGCGAAACCAAACTTCGTGTTCTCGCCGCCGGTGCGCACGAACGCGTGCGTGTGCGCTTCGATGCCGGTGTTGATGCGCAGCATCACGTCGACCGGCGCACCGCCGGCGGCAGCGGCGGTCAAGCGTTCGAGTTCTTCGAAATTGTCGATCACGTCGAACGCGACGCGACGTTCGACGATGGCGCGCAGTTCGGCATCGGTCTTGCCGCAGCCGTGAAAATACATGCGGCCGGCCGGAAAACCGCCGTTTTCGGCCGTCACGAGCTCACCCAGCGAACACACGTCGAGCCGCAGCGGCGTGGCCGCGAAATGTTCGGCCAGCGCCGCGCAGAGAAAGGCTTTGCCCGCATACGCGAGCGCAATCCCATGCGGCGCGCAGGCCCGCGTGAAGCGGTCGAGCTCCAGGTCGAGGACATCCAGATCGATGAGAAACAGCGGCGTCCCGTAGATTTCGGCCAGCTCGCGGGCGGGAATTCCGGCCAGCGTGCCGTCGACCGCGCGCGCTGCGTCGCTCATCGATACAGCCCACGCTCGGCGATGTAGCGAAAAACCGGCTCCGGAATCAGATACCGCGCGCTCGTGCCGCTGCCCAGGCGGCTGCGAATCAGCGTTGCGGATTCGGCCACCAGCGGCAAGTCGATGAAGTGGATCTTGGCGCGCCGCGCCGCGTCGAGCTCGGCAAGCGCAACGTCGAGATCGGATTCGGTCACCTCGCCGCGCGGTGCGACGACGAAGGCTTCGACCGCATCGATCACTTCGTCGAGCCGTTGCCAGCGCGAACGCGCCAGCGAGTCACCGCCGACGATGAACGTGAACGCGGCGTCCGGGTACCGCGCTTGCAAGCGCGGCAGCAAATCGGCGGTGAACCCGCTGGCGTCGGGGTCCAGATCGCTCTCGTCGAGAGCGAAGGCCAGGTTCGCAGCGATCGCGAGCCGGATCATCTGCGAGCGGTCGGCGGCCGACGCACTCATCGCCCCGCCGCGGTAATGCTTACCTTCCCGCGTCGGGACGAACAGCACGCGGTCGAGCCGTGACGCTTCGCACACGGCCTCCGCCACGAACAGATGCCCATTGTGCACCGGATCGAACGACCCGCCGAAAACGCCGATCCGCATAGATGATCGGCCCGCGTTCGCGGCTCTGCGAGAGCGACCTTGGCACCGCTGGTACGGGACTTGACCGCAGTGCATCGGTAAGTGTAGACTTACGGTAAGTGAAAACGAACCAAGCGGCCCAGCTCAACGCGCTCGCCGACCCCACCCGCCGCAGCATCTTCGAACTGATAGCCCGCGAGCCGCGCGCCGTCGGCGAGCTGGCAGACGTGCTGCCGATCAGCCGTCCGGCGGTTTCGCAGCATCTGCGCGTGCTCAAGAGCGCCGGGCTGCTGAGCGTCCGTCACGAGGGGACGCGTCACGTGTACGCCGCCGATCCCGACGGCATCGCGCTGCTGCGCGCCTATTTCGAACGCTTGTGGCGCGACGCGCTGGTCGCCTTTAAGAACGCCGCCGAACAGGAGAAGTGAGGATGTCTTCAAGCTCGGGAATCACCGGCTCCGGTGAATCGATCGCCGTCGCGCGCTCGATCGTGGTCGAGGCACCGCAGGCGCGTGCGTTCGACGTCTTCGTCGACATGACGTCTTGGTGGCCGCTCGCGACGCACACGATCGGTGCGGCACCAGCGCGCGCGTCGATCGTCGAACCCCGTGTCGGCGGCCGCTGGTACGACATCGACCGCAACGGCGACGAGACCACCATCGGGCGTGTGGTCGCCTACGAGCCGCCGCATCGGCTCGTGCTCACCTGGGGGATCAGCCACGATTGGAAGTACGATCCCAACTTGCGCACCGAGATCGAAGTGCAGTTCATCCCCGAAAGCGCGACGCGCACCAGAGTCGAATTCGTCCATCGGGGCCTCGAGGCGTACGGCGAACGCGCCGAGGAAGAGCGCGCAATCTACGATGGCGATGGGGCGTGGACGTCCGTGCTGCAGCTTTTCGTGGAGAAAGCAAACGCCTGAGCGTCAGCTGTAGTCGAACTCGACGCCCGCGATGCGCACCGTATCGCCTTCGCGGACGCCGAGTTCGCGCAGCTTCTTGTCGACGCCCATCTTGGCGAGGATCTGCTCGAAGCGCGCCAGCGCTTCATCCGAATCGAAATCGGTCATCTGCGCGAGCCGCTCGACGCGGTCGCCGCTGACGATGTAGGTGCCGGCCTCGACCCGAATCTCGAACGGTTCGTCGGCGACGAGTTGAATTTGCGCCGGCTCGGGCTGCGCGATCTCGGGCACCGGCGTGGTGCGAATCGTTTCCCAGGTCGCGTAGATCAGCTCTTGCACGGCCTCGCCGGTGACCGCCGAGATGCCGCGCAGGCCGGGGATCGTATCCTTCAGCGCCTCGAAGGTCGCGCGCGCATCGGGCAGATCGAGTTTGGTGATGACGACGATGACCGGCCGCTCGAGCAGCGCCGGATTCCACGCGCGCAACTCGCTTTCGATCGTCGCTTTGTCGGCCAATACTTCAGCGATGGGCTTGTCGCCGGCGATCAGATGCACGAGCACGCGCGTCCGTTCGACATGGCGCAGAAAACGATCGCCGAGTCCGGCACCTTCGTGCGCGCCTTCGATCAAACCGGGAACGTCGACCATCACGAACGATTCGAATTCCGCCACCCGGACCACGCCCAGCTGCGGCTCGATCGTGGTGAACGGATAGTCGGCGATCTTCGGCCGCGCCGCGCTCACGACGCTGAGCAGCGTCGACTTGCCGGCATTCGGCAGGCCGATGATGCCGGCGTCGGCGAGCAGTTTCAGTTCGAGTTTGAGCTCGCAGCGCTCGCCGAGTTCGCCGTTGTAGGCGAAGTGCGGTGCTTGCCGCGCGGCGGTGGCGAAATGCTGGTTGCCCAGGCCTCCGCGGCCGCCCTTGGCGACGCGCACCTGTTCGTGGGGAACGCTCAGGTCGGCGAACAGCCGTCCCACACCGCGGTTGCCCTCACCGTCGCGCTCGACACGCGTCACGAGTGTCCCGACCGGGACGCGCACGACCAAGTCGTCGCCGGCTTTGCCCGACTTGTTGGAGGTCTGTCCGCCTTTGCCGGATTCGGCGCCGAACTGTTTCTTGTAGCGAAAGTCGACCAGCGTCCCGAGTTCGGGATCGGCTAATAGCAGCACGTCGCCGCCGCGGCCGCCGTCGCCGCCGGCGGGCCCGCCTTTGGGCACGTATTTCTCACGCCGCCACGCGACGATGCCGTCGCCGCCTTTGCCGGCCGCGACCGTGATGCTCGCTTCGTCGATGAACTGCATCGGTTAGGCGGCGTGCCTCATCGGGTGCGCGCCGCTCGCCGGACGATGGGGCCGGAAGCCCTCAGACCGCGGCCGGTACGACGTTGACGTGCTTGCGGTTCTTCGAGCTCGAAAACGTGACCTGACCGGCGACCACGGCAAAAATCGTGTGATCCTTGCCGATCATGACGCCCTGGCCGGGGTGGAACTTGGTCCCCCGCTGGCGGACGATGATGTTGCCGGGAATGACCGCCTCGCCGCCATAGCGCTTCACGCCAAGGCGCTGGGCATTGGAATCGCGCCCGTTGCGGGTGGAGCCGCCGCCCTTTTTGGATGCAAACAGCTGAAGGTCAAACCGGAACATAGCCGCGACAGCTTACCACACCGGCCGGGACCGTCGCAACGCTGAGCGTGGGCGCGCCGCTCCTGCGGCTCAGGGAGACAGCCCGGCCTTCAGCAGCTGCCAGACGGCCTCGTAGTCCGCGTCGATCGCGGGGTCGGTCCACTCGGCGTAGTGGGCTGGGTGATGGAATCCGGAGGTGGCGATCAGGATCGCCCGGCCCGCGGCCATGGGATCGGTGGCGCGGAACGTCCCTTCACGCACGCCGTCGCGGACGACCCGGGCGATCAGTTCGATCAACTCGTCAACGTGGGCGGCGACGGCGGACTTGGCGTCGGCCGCCAGGGTCCGATACGCCGCGAACAGTTCGGGGTCGTCGGCTGCCCGCCGGCGCTTGACCGCGATCAAGGCGTCGACCAGGTGCCGCAGGCGCGGCGGGGCTGGGCCGGGCTCCTCGACGATCGTCCGCAGCGCAGGCATCGTCCCCTCCGCCCAGCGGGCGACGACCAAGTTGCGCAGGTCGGCCTTGGTCGCCACGTGCCGGTAAACCGCCGCATGGCTCACTCCCAACGCGCGCGCTACGTCCACGACGGTCGCCTTTTCCGGACCGAACCGGCGAATGACGTCCTCGGCGGCCGTGAGGATCCGGTCGCGGGTGAGTGCGGCGGGCGGAGTCAGTGCTCGACCGCGACCGCCGTGCCCGCGATCCCGTCCAACTCTGCCAACGTTTCCGGCGCGACGGTAATCTGTGCAGCGGCCAGGTTCTCGCGCAAGTGCGCGACCGACGAGGTGCCCGGGATCAGCAGTATGTTGGGCGAGCGGTGCAGCAGCCAGGCCAGCGCGACTTGCATCGGCGTGGCACCGAGGCGTTCGGCAACGGATGTCAGCGTCGACGACTGCAGCGGTGTGAAACCGCCCAGCGGGAAGAACGGCACGTACGCGATGCCCGCGCGCGCCAAATCGTCGATGAGGGGGTCGTCGTCGCGGTGAGCGACGTTGTAGTTGTTCTGCACGCACACGACCGGCGCGACCGCCCGCGCCTCAGCCACCTGCGTTGCCGTGACGTTGCTCAGGCCGATATGCCGGATCAGCCCCTGACGCTGAAGGCCGGCCAGCACCGACACTTGCTCGGCGATGGCCCCCTCTTCGGGGCCGTGACCGGACCCCATCACGCGGTAATTGACGATATCCAGCGCGTCGAGGCCCAAGTTACGCAAGTTGTCGTGCACGCCGTCGGTCAGCTCTTGCGGCGAGTTCGCGCGCGCCCACGATCCGTCGGGTGGACGGCGGCCGCCCAACTTCGTGACGATCACCAGGCCGGCCGGATACGGGTGAAGCGCCTCCCGGATGATCTGGTTGGTGACGTGTGGTCCGTAGTAGTCGGACGTGTCGATATGATTCACGCCGGCCGCGACGGCCTCGCGGAGGACGGCGACGGCGGCGTCCCGGTCCTTCGGTGGACCGAAGATGCCGGGGCCGGACAGTCGCATCGCGCCGTAGCCCATCCGACGGACGGTCAACGAGGTGCCGGGAAACGTAAGCGGTCCGCCGAGCTCGGCTTCAAACATGGTTCGTGCTCCTGTGTTCACACGAGCCAGTATACGCCGTCTGTTACAGAAGTCAAATAATGAAACTCGTAATGTCTAACGATCCCTTGCCTGCGTTCACGGCACGGGAACCAGGCTCCAGCGCGGCTCGACTTGCATCAAAATCGGGCGGCCGGGACGCAGCGTGACCAGCGGGTCGAGCGGGACCGGCGAAAGGTCGAGCGCGCGGAAGCGCACGCGTCGCGCGAGCGTGGCCAGCAGCAGGACGGCTTCGGTCCAGGCGAAGTTCTCGCCAATGCAGATGCGGTTGCCGCCGCCGAAGGGGAAGTAGGCGAACTTCGGGAGCGCGTCCGTCTCGCCGTTCGACCAGCGTTCCGGACGGAATGCGTCCGGCTCGGTCCAGTAGCGCGGGTTCCGGTGGGTGATCAATTGCGACGCCAGTATCACCGAGCCGGGGGCAAGGTCCCACGTCCCCAGGCGACGGGCGTATGACGCGCCGCCCGAGTATCCAGGCCGGCGGGCGCAAGCGCATCGACTCGGCGACGACGTCGCGCGTGAAGCGCAGCTTGGGCACGTCGTCGGGAACGGGATCGCGGTCGCCGAGGACGGCGTCGAGTTCGGCGTGCAGGCGCTGCTCGGCTGCGGGGGTGCGCGCGAGCGCGTCCCAAGTCCAGGTCAGCGTGTTCGCGGTGGTCTCGTGGCCGGCCAGGAGCAACGTGAGTGCTTCGTCGCGGACCAGGGTGTCGGGCATCGGTGCGCCGTCGCCGTCGTCCGACGTCAACAGGATCGAGAGCAGATCTCCCCGGTCGACGCCGTCGCGCCGGCGCTCCGCGATAAGACGGAAGATGACCCGGTCGAGTTCGGCGCGCGCGGCGGCGAACCGGCGCGTGGTGGGATGAAACGGCAGGTGGTCGATCAGCTCGCCGAAGGCCGACAGGGACGCCGGAAAGACCGCCATCGTTTCGGTCAGTGCGGCGCCGATCGTATCGGCGTCGTCGTCGACGTCGGCGGAGAAGAGCGTCGCCGCCGCGATTCGCAGCGCCAACCGGTTCATCAACGCATCGACGGCGACGGTCTCGCCGGCGGATAGGCCGTCGGCCGCAGCGCGCGCCGCCGCGATCATCGTGGCGGCGTAGCCGGCGACGCGCTCACGATGAAAGGCGGGCTGCACCAGGCGGCGCTGGCGCAGGTGCAGCGGCTCATCACTGGTGAGCAGCCCTTCGCCCAGGAGGCGGCGCATGCGCTGGAGACCGCGGCCCTTGACGACGTCGAAGCCGCTGGCGGTCAGCATCGACTCGATCAGTGCGGGGTCGTCGAGGAACCAGAAGCGCCGCCCCGGCGGCATGCGCCACGAAGCGACCGGTCCGTAGTCGCGGGCAAGCTTGGCTAGGAAGCCGGGGATGCGCTGCAGGTTGCCGGTGGGCGACAAGCCGCGGAACGCGGCGAGGGTGGACGGCCCCGGAGGGTAACGGCGCGCGGTCATCGTCCTCTTTACTTCCGCGTGCGGCCGGACGTTCCGGGCCGGGACGGGCAGGGTCGCCAACGCGCTCTCCGAACCGGATTGCGTTTTGGAGAAACGCCGCGTTGTCGTCACCGGTCTCGGTGCCGTCACCCCGCTGGGGAACTCATATCGGGCCTTCTGGGAAGCGCTGATCGCCGGCCGCAGCGGCGTCGGCCCGATTCAGGCATTCGATTCCGCCAAGCTGACCACGCACATGGCCGCCGAGGTCAAGGACTTCGACCCCGACAGCCTGATCGGACGACGCGATGCCCGCCGCATGGACCGCTACGCGCAGTTCGCGTACGTCGCCGCGCGCGAGGCGATGGCCGACGCCAAATTCCCCGAGGATGCCGACGTGCGCGCCCGGACCGGGGTGATCGTCGGGACCGGCATCGGCGGCATCATCACCGTCGAGAACACCACCTTCGAGGTCGGGCCCGGACAGAAGTGGGACCGCATCTCGCCGTTCTTCGTGCCGATGCTGATGGCCAACGCGGCCTCGGCGCAGATCTCGATGACCTACGGTCTGAAGGGCCCGCTGTACGCTGTTTCGAGCGCCTGTGCCAGCGGCAACGATGCGCTCGCGACGGCGTACGATAAGATCGTCCTCGGCGACGCGATCGCCATCGTGACCGGCGGCAGCGAGGCGACGGTCATTCCGACCGCGATGGGCGGTTTCTGTTCGATGAAAGCGATGTCGACGCGCAACGACGACTATGCGCACGCGTCGCGGCCGTTCGACAAGGAGCGCGACGGCTTCGTCCTGGGCGAAGGCGCCGGGATCATCATCCTCGAGGATCGCGACTTCGCGCTCGACCGCGGCGCGCACATCTATGCGGAGCTGCTGGGCTACGGCCAATCCGCCGACGCGTATCACATCGCGCAGCCCGATCCCGAGTCCCGGGGCGTCATTCTGGCGATGGAGCGCGCCCTGCTGCGCAGCGGCGTCACCCCGGAGCAGGTCGGCTACATCAACGCGCACGGCACCTCGACGCCGCTCGGCGACCTGGCCGAATCGCAAGCGATCGAACGCGTCTTCGGCGCGCACGCGACGCACGGGCTGGCGGTCTCGTCGACCAAGTCGATGCACGGGCACCTGCTCGGGGCGGCGGGCGCGATCGAAGGGATCGCGACCGTCCTGGCCCTGGAGAACGGTATCGTGCCGCCCACGATCAACTACGAGATTCCGGATCCCGAATGCCGGCTGGACTACGTGCCCAACGTCGCTCGCCGGGTGCCCGAGCTGCGCGCCGCGATGTCGAACGGGTTCGGTTTCGGCGGCCATAACTCGTCGGTCGTCTTCGGTAAGTACGAGTAGCCCGTGCCCGGGGAAAAGCGGCGTGCGCGGCTGCGCACGCTGCTCAAGGTGGCGGGAGCGGCCGATCTCGATCCGGCGCGCGTCGAGCAAGCCTTCGTGCACGCCAGCGCCGGCAGCGAGCAGGCGACCTCGTCGAACGAACGGCTCGAGTTCTTCGGCGATGCGATCCTGGGGTTTGCGGCCTCGCGCTGGCTGATGGAGAAGTATCCCGACGCGCCGCAGGGCTTGCTCACGCGCCGCAAGGCGAACCTGGTCAGCGGCGCCGCCTGCGCCGAAACCGCGCGCCGGCTCGGCTTTTCGGAGCTGGTCGTGCTGGGCCACGGCATGGACCGCAGCGGAGCCGGCCGCAGCGAGACCATCCTCGCCGACGCGTTCGAAGCGTTCTTGGCCGCGCTCCACGACGCGACCGAACTCGCGGTCGTCAGCCGGTTCCTCGAGAAGGAGCACTTCGTCCCCATCGACCGGCACGATCTGGGCGAACGCGACGCCAAGACCGACCTGCAAGAATTCGCCCAGGGTGTGCTGCGCGCGACGCCGCTGTATTTCGAGCGCGCCGAAGGACCGCCCAACGACCGTCGCTACACCTCGCAAGTGCGCGTCGGCGACGAGATCCTCGGCGAGGGAATTGGCGGTTCCAAGAAAGCCGCCCAGCAGAGTGCGGCGGCAATGGCCCTCTCCGCGCTGCGCGCGCGCCATCCGGCTGAGGCTTCGGGAAACGCAGCGTCGAACGACGATGGGCGCGTGATCGCGCTGGATCGCCGCCGCCGCCGCACGCCGCGTCCGCCGCACCCGGGAGCTCCCCACTAGCACTCCATGCGTTTGAAATCGCTGAAGGTTTTCGGCTTCAAGACGTTCGCCGAAGCGACGACGCTCGAGTTTCACGATGGGACGACCGCGGTCGTCGGGCCCAACGGCTCGGGGAAATCGAACCTGGTCGATGCGATCCGCTGGGTGCTGGGCGAGCAGTCGACGCGCAGCCTGCGCTCGCAGCGGATGGAAGACGTCATCTTCATGGGCAACCACCAGCGCAAGCCGCTGGGGATGGCCGAAGTGTCGCTGACCTTCGACAATGCGGACCGGCAATTGGGGCTCGACTTCAACGAGATTCAGATCACCCGGCGCGGCTACCGGGCCGGTGAATCGGAGTTCTACATCAACCGCGAAGCGGTGCGGCTGCGCGACATTCACGAACTGCTGATGGGCACCGGCCTGGGGCCGGGGTCGTATGCGATCGTCTCCCAAGGCCAGATCGACACGATTCTGACCTCGAAGCCGACCGAACGGCGCGCGCTCTTCGAAGAGACCGCCGGAATCGGCAAGTTCCTGGCCCGCAAGTACGAAGCGCTGCGGCGGCTCGACGCGACCGAACAGAACGCGATCCGCGTCAACGACTTGATCGCCGAACTGGAGCGTCGCGCGCCCGAACTCGAAGCGCAGGTCCGGCGCGCGAAGCGCTATCGGCGCGTCACCGTGCGGGTGCGCGATCTCGAGATCCTGTCGTTCTTGCGCGCGTCGTCGTCGCGCCGAGCCGAGCGCGAGCGCGTCGCCGGCGAACTCGATACGCACGAGGTTCGCCGGGCCGCGGCTGCGGCGCGCGCCGCGCAGCTCGGCGCGCAGGTGTCCCAACTGCGCGAGACGCTCTACACGCTCGAGCTCGAACTCGATGGGCATCGGGCCGATGCTCAGCAGGCCCGCGCCGCGCTGGCCGCACTCGAAGCGGACCTGGCTGCGGCGACGGCGCGCCGCGAGGGCCTCGAGCGGCAATCGTCGTCCGTCGTCGCCGACCGCGACCGCGTCGAGAGCGAGCGCGTCGCGCTGCGCGTGCGCATCGTCGCGCTCGACGGCCGGCTGAGCCCGCTGGCCGCCCAAACCGGCGCCGCGCGCGAGCGGGAGCTGACGGCAGCCCACGCCGTCGCCGAAGCCCGCGGTGCGCTCGACGCGATTTATAGCGAACTGCGCGCGGTCGAAGCGCTGGCCGCCGAACGCGCGGCCAGCGAAGCCGAGCGGCGCGCGCAGATCCACGGCGCGAAAGGCGAAATCGAACGGCTGGAACGCGAGCACGCGGCGGCGCTCGGCGAGCGCGACGAGCACGTGCGGGCGGCAGACGAGGCGCGCCGCCGGTTTAGCGAGCGCGAACTGCTGATCGGACGCTACGAAGCCGACGCGGCCGCGCAGCGCGAGCGCACGCAGGCGGCGCGCGAACGCGGCGAGGCGGCGACTCAGCGCTTGGGCGAACTCGAAGCCGCCCGGCGTGAGGTGGCGGCCGAACTGGCCGGCGCCGAATCGCGCCTGCATACTATTGAAGAACTCGAAGCCGTGCTGGAGGGCCACGCGCACGGCACGCGCGCGGTCGTCGAAGCTTCGCAGCGCGGCGACCTGCGCGGCCTGCACGGCGTCGTCTCGCACCTGATCTCGACCGACGAACACTACGCGCGGGCGCTTGACGTCGCGTTCGGGTCCGGGCTGTCCAACGTCATCGCCAACACCTCGGAAGACGCCGAGGCGGCAGTGGCGTACTTGCGCGAACGCGAGCTGGGACGGGCGACGTTCCTGCCGCTCGACACGCTCGCGCAGCGTGAGGGACGCGAGCTCGGCGCGCTGCGCGGCCGCGCCGGCGTAATCGGCTATGCGCACACGCTGGTGCGCAGCGAGCCGCGCTACCGCGGCATCGTGGCCTTCCTGGTCGGGCGGATGCTGATCGTCGACGAACTGCGCATCGGCATCGCGCTCACCCGCGGCGAGGGCTTCCGCGATTCGATCGTGACCCTCGAAGGCGATCAAATCATGGCCGGCGGTGCGATTACCGGCGGACGCTTTCGCAAGGAACGCTCGATTCTGGCGCGCCGCGCGCAGGCCGAGCGTCTGCGCGAGGAGATTCCCGTGCTGCGTTCCCGCTTGGAAGCGATCGAGCGTGACGAGGCCGTCGCGAAGGAAACCCTCGACGCGGCCGGCGCCGAACGCGATGACGCCATCGCAGCTGCAAATGACGCCGACGTCGCGCTGCGCGAGGTCCGCACCCAGCTGGAAGGCTTGAGCGCCGAGATCGAGCGCCTCGATGGCGCCGCCGCGGCGGCCGAAGCGCGGGCCGCGGGACAGCGGGCGACGCGCGACGAGGTGCGCTCGCGGCTGCATGCGCTCGAACGCTTCACCGACGATCATCTCGACCTGGCCCAACAGCGCGCGACGCTCGAAGCGGCGCTCGCGACGGCGCGCGAGACGATCGCCGGCGTCGAAGCGGCGCAGGCCACGGTGGCGGCCGATGCGAGCGCGCTGCGCGAGCACGTCGCCGGTTTGAGCGCGGAGCACGAAGGCGTCGTCACTCGCTTGGGATTGCTGGATGCGGACGCGGCGCGCGCCGGTGCGGCCCGCGAGACGATGCTGCACGAACTCGACGCGCTGCGCGCGCAAACGACCCAATTGGACGGGGCGCTGGCCGCCGCGCGCGAGCGTGTGACCGCCGTCGAGCACGCGGTCGAAACGGCGCGCGCTCGTCGCGAAGCGACGGCCGACGAGGGCCATCAGCGCGAGGCCGACGAGCGCATCGCGCAAGCTGACGAACGCGACGCGAGCGCGGCCGGTGAGTCCGGACGCCGGCGGCTGGCCGAGATCGACGCCGAACTCGGCATGCTGCAGCAAACGTTTGCACAGAATCCCGCCGCCGAGGACGAGCAGCGCGACGTGCTGGCGCGCTTCGAGGCCGAGCCTGACAGCGTCATCGACGAACTCCCGCGGCTGCGCGAAGAACTGGTGCGGCTCCAAGCCAACGTCAACCTCAACGCCGAAGCCGACCGCGACGAGCTCACCGAGCGCGAGCGTTTCCTGCGCGAGCAGATGACCGATCTGCATGCGGCGCGTGAGACGCTGCTGGCCACGATCGCCGAGATCGAAACGTCGTGTCAGGTCCAGTTCAACGAGACGTTCGACGCGGTGCGGGCGCGCTTCAGCGAAGTCTTCACCCAACTCTTCCCCGATGGGCGTGCCGAGATGTGGCAGACGAACCCGGAGAGCCTCAGCGAAACGGGGATCGAGATCGCCGTGCAGCCGCCTGGCAAGAAGCTGACGGCGCTGGCCGCCCTCTCGGGCGGCGAACGCGCGATGACGGCCTCGGCGCTGATCTTCGCACTGATTGCCGTCAAACCGTCACCGTTCTACCTGCTCGACGAGGTCGACGCCGCGCTCGACGACGCCAACGTCGAGCGGTTGGCGGTGAAGATACGCGAGGTTTCCGACACCTCGCAGATGCTGATCGTCACCCACAACAAGAAGACGATGGAGCTCGCACAGCGGCTCTACGGCGTCACGATGCAGGAGCCTGGGGTGAGTTCGATCGTCAGCACCGAGCTCGAAGAGCGCCCCCGCGCGGCGTCGTCCGACGCGGATTGGATTCCGCCGGCCGCCGAACCGGTGGCGGCGCTGCCCTCCGCTCGCAATGCCTGATCGTCCCGACGCGGCGCTGATCTCGGTGTACGATCGCACCGGGATCGTGCCGCTGGCGCGCGCGCTGAGCGAACGCGGCGTGCCGATCTATGCCACCAGCGGAACGCGCACCCACTTGCGTGAGGCGGGCATCGACGCGTTCGACGTCGGCGAGCTGACCGGATATCCGTCGCTGTTCGACGGCCGGGTGAAGACGCTGCATCCCAACGTGTTCGGCGGAATCCTCAAGGACCGCAGCAACCCGGCCCATCTCGCCCAGGCGCGCGAACACGCGATCCCGACGATCTCGACCGTGGTGGCGAACCTCTATCCGTTCGAGTCGACCGTCGCGCGTGACGGTGCTACGCTGGGGGAAGCGATCGAGCAGATCGACATCGGCGGCGTCTCATTGCTGCGCGCCGCGGCAAAGAACTTCGATCACGTCGCCGTGCTGAGCGATCCCTCGCAGTATGGAACCTTCATCGCCGCGCTCGGTCGTGGCGGGATCGACCACGCTACGCGGCGTCGCTTTGCGACCATCGCGTTCGAGCGCACGGCCGAGTACGACAGTGCGATCGCGCGCTACCTCGAGTCCGGACTGGTCGCCAACGAACTGCCCGGCTCGCTGGCGCTCACGATCCCGATCGAGCAGCCGCTACGCTACGGCGAGAACCCGCAGGACCGCGCGGCTTTCTACCTCGCGCGCGAGGCCGAACTCCCCGAACAGCTCGGCGGCAAGGCGCTCTCCTACAACAACCTGCTCGATCTCGACGCCACCTTGCGCATGCTGGTGCGCGCACCGGTCGACGCCGCGGCCGCGGGAGCGCCGGCTGCGCGACGCGTGCGCGCGGCGATCGTCAAGCACACGGTCCCGTGCGGCGTCGCCGAGCGCGAGGCGGTGGCCGACGCGGTGCGCGATGCGCTCGACGCCGACCCGGTTTCGGCCTACGGCGGCATCATCGCCGTCGACGGCACGATCGATGCGGCCGCGGCCGAACATCTGGCGGGGTTCTTTCTCGAGATCGTTGCCGCGCCGGCGTTCGAACCCGCCGCCCTGGCACGGCTGCGCCGCAAGAAGAATCTGCGTCTGATGCGCTATCGGCCCGGCGCGCCGGAGAAGATCGCCGCGGAGCTGCGCGTGCGCAGCGCCCTCGGGGGCGTCCTGGCGGAGGACGACGATCCCCAAGCGCCGGCGGAGCGCTGGGAGGTCGTGTCGCGGCGGCTACCGACCGATGTGCAGTGGGGCGACGTGATCTTTGCCTGGGACATCGTGCGGCACGTGAAATCGAACGGTGTCGTGATCGTGCGCGACGGCGTGTCGCGCGGCATCTGCGCCGGCCAGACGAATCGTGTCAGCGCGGTGCAGATTGCGGCCCATCGCGCGCACGCATTCGCGCAGGGCGCGGCCTGCGCGAGCGATGGGTTCTTCCCGTTTGCCGACGGTCTCGAAGCCGCCGCCGCGGCCGGCTGCACCGCCGTGATCGCACCGCGCGGTTCGATCCGCGATGCCGAGGTGATCGCCGCGGCCGACCGGCTCGGCATCGCGCTCGTGTTCTCGAGCTACCGCTACTTCCTGCACTGACGGTATGCTGCAGTTCTTCTTTCGCTTGGTCGGCTACGCGCTGCTGCTCGGCATCGCTTCGCGCATCGCGCAGACGCTGTGGACGGCCAACGGGCTCGACCAGCTCGCGTCCATCCAAGCGCTGCACGACGGCGGCCTGGTGACCCTCGCGATCGCGCCGTTCGTGCTGGCGCTAGCCGGTTTCGGGGCTCTGCGCGACGTCTGCGTGTTCGTGGGCTGCGCGCTGGCCGGCGCCGCGATCACGGCGCCCTTCGTCATCGCCCGCGTCGCGGGCGTGTGAGTTCTCGCACCGGCACCAATCTTGTCCTGATCCTGCTCATCGCGTTGGGTTGGGGCTTACTGGGGCCTGCCAGCAAGGTGCTGTTCGCAGCCGAGCCCGCCGTCTTTGACGGATTCAGCGTTGCCGCCGCACGCGCAGCGTGGTCGTTCCCGATTTTTCTGATCGCGCTCATCGTGGTGTGGCGGCGGGAACCGCCGCGTCTCGAAGCCCGTCATTGGCTCGGGCTCGGCGCAGCCGGGCTGGTGTTCGGTATCGGCATAACCGTGCTGTTCTCAGTCGCCGCGCAGCACACGTCGGTCGCGCACATTTCGTTTTTTCTGGGAATGTCGCCGGTGACGAGCACTGCGGCCGCGGCCGTCGTTTTTCGTACCGGCCTCTCGCGCCGCGATTGGGTCGCGCTGATGCTCGGCGTGGTCGGGGTGACACTGCTGGCGGTCAGCCACGCGAACGACAAAGCAGCGTTCTTCGGCGACGCGCTCATGGTCGGCTGGCTGATTGGGTTCGCGGTCTATGGCTGCTGTCTGCAGTACGTTGGGACGCGCGTCAGACCGGCGATGGTCATCTCGAGCGTCGGCGCGATATCGATGGGCTCGTTACTGATCTTCGGCCTTGCGATGGGCTGGGGCAGAGGCATCCCGCACGTCGCCGACACGCCTTCGGCGGCCGCCTGGTTCTTCGGAGAGGTCGTGCTCGGATCGACCCTGATCGCGCAAGCCGCCTATGCCGTTGCCGTGCAGCGCATGGGCGTCGCGGTGGCGACGATCGGCGCGGAATACGGGGCGCTCGCGGTCGGCGTCAGCGCATCGCTCTGGGTCCACGAGCCTTGGACTGCGCTCACCGTCCTGGCTGGACTGATCTTCTGCTCCGCCCTCGCAGCGACGTTCGTCCCGCTCCCGTGGCTCGGCCCGCTGACCCGCTCAGCGAGCCCACCGGGCATCGCTCGGGAAGACGGCGCGCAGTAGCGAACGGGTAGCCGATGGAACCGGCCCTGACGCGCGCGCTCCCCACCGGGACCGTCTCGTTTCTGTTCACCGACGTCGAGGGGAGCACCACGCGCTGGGAGTCGCATCGTGAGGCGATGCAGGCCGCGATGCGCCGCCACGATGCGATCTTCGCCGAGGTCGCCGGGCGGCTGGGCGGCACGATTTTCAAGACGATCGGCGACGCGTTCTGCATCGCGTTCGCCACCGCGCCGGCGGCGATTGGGGCGGCGCTCGAGATTTCTCGGACGGTCGCCGCGGAAGACTGGTCGGCCGTCGACGGCTTGCGCGTCCGGATGGCCGTCCACACGGGCGACGCCGACGAGCGCGACGGCGACTTCTTCGGTCCGGTCGTCAACCGTGTCGCGCGCCTGCTGGCGACCGGGCACGGCGGGCAGATCCTCGTCTCGGGCGTGGCCGCCGATCTCGCGCAGGGCTCGCTGCCGCCGCAGACGGCGCTGCGCGATCTGGGGTCCCATCGGCTGAAGGACCTCGCGTACCCCGAGCAAGTCTACCAGTTGACCGGGAGCGGACTCGAAGCGTCGTTCCCGCCGCTGCGCACGCTCGATGAGCTGCCCAACAATTTGCCGCTGCAACTGACGGCTTTTCTGGGCCGCGAAGAAGAAGTCGCGGAGATTCGGGCGTTGGTCGAGCGCTCCCGGCTGGTGACGCTGGTGGGTTCGGGCGGCGTCGGCAAAACACGCACCTCGCTGCAAGTCGCGGCCGAAGTGCTGGACCGTTTTCCGGACGGGGTCTGGTTCATCGAACTCGCGCCGCTGAAAGATCCGTCGGTCATCGAGGCGGTCGTCTTGTCGGTGATGGGCCTCAGCGGCGGCCCAACTCCGACCGCCAGCACGGTCCTCGACGTGCTCAAAGGCAAACGGACGCTGCTGGTGTTCGACAACTGCGAACACCTCGTGCGCGAAGCCGCAACGGTGATCGATCGCATCCTGCGCGCGTGCGCGCACGTTTCGATCATCGCCAGCAGTCGCGAAGGCCTGGGCATCGGCGGCGAGGTCGTATTCCGGATGCCGTCGCTGGCCGTGCCAAAAGCCGGCACGACGCCGACTGCGGAGGAGGCCGCCTCCTACGGCGCGGTCGCACTGTTCGTCGATCGCGCGCAAGCGTTCGATCGCGAGTTTGTGCTCACCGACGAGAACGCGCAGGTCGTCGCCGAGATCTGTCGTCAGCTCGACGGCATCGCGCTGGCGATCGAACTGGCCGCGCCGCGAATCAAAGTGCTCAGTCCGAAGGCACTGCTCGAACGCCTGACCGAGCGTTTCCGGCTGCTGACGGGCGGGAGCCGGGCCGCGCTGCCGCGTCAGCAGACCATGCGCGCGCTGATCGATTGGAGCTACGATCTCCTCTCGGAAGCCGAGCAGCGCGTGTTCCGGCGCGTTGCCGTATTTTCGGGGGGCTGGACGCTCGAGAGCGCGACCGCCGTCTGCACCGACGAAGAGGTCGAGGAATGGGATCTGCTCGACCTGCTCTCGGCGCTGGTCGACAAGTCGCTGATCGTCACCGAGCGCAGCTTCGACGACCAACGCTATCGGATGCTGGAGTCGACGCGTCAATATGCCCGCGAGCGGCTGGCGCAGAGTGGGGAGCAGCAGCGGTTCTTACGGCGCCACGCCGAGTACATGACCGAGTTCGTCACCGCACTCGACAACCGGCGCTGGAAGGTTCCCCTGCTCGAGGTGTTCCGGCGCGGCCAGCCCGAACGCGACAACGTCCGCGCGGCGCTGACCTGGGCGCTCACCGAGCGCTACGATCCCGCGCTGGCGATTCGGCTGGTGGCGCGCGCAAATGACGTCTTCTCGCAGAACCCGACCGAGTTATCGCGCTGGCTGGCGCTCGCGCAGCCGTTCGCCGACGCGTCGATCGCCTCGGAGGATCTGGCCCGTCTCGCTCTCGCGAACGGAATGATGGGCGATACCGCGCCCACCGTAGAGGTCCTCGAGTCGGCATTGGTCGCCATCGATGCGTATCGGGCCGCAGGCGACGCGGAGAAGCTCCTGCTCGCGCTCAACTCGGCCGCGCGCTCCCTGGCATTCCTTGGCCGGCTCGACGAGGGCCGGATCTACGCCCGCGAGGCGGAGGCGCTGATCGGCGGACTCGAAGCGATCCTGCTACGCGCGCTGGTCCTGATGTCGCGGTCGCTCAACGAGCGCGATCCGGCAGAGCGGATTCGAATGCTGGAAGAGGCCAAGCGCATCTACGAGGCTCGCGGCGACGACATGCGTCTGGTCACGGTGCTCATGTGGCTGGCCGAGGATGAATTCGCCGAGGGTCTCACGTCGCGCGCGTTGAGCCGGGCACGCGATGCCATCGCGCGACAACGCGAACTGAACCCACGCTCCGCCAGTCTCGCGATGATGTTGAACAATTGCGCTGCCTACGCGCTCGCGCTCGACGACCTCGCGACCGCGGTTCCCGCCGCCGAGGAGGCCCTGCGCTTGGGCCGCGATCACGGCGCGCAGAATGCCACCGCCATCGCCTTTTTGAACCTCGCGGGCTGCATGCTGCGCACGGGGCGGCACGAGTCGGCAGCCCGCGTGCTCGGCTATGCGGACGCCCAGATGCACGCCACCGGTCGAGCGATCGAGCTCACGGAGACCCGTACCTTCGACGAGACCCGAGCGGCGCTCATCGCGGCCCTGGGCGACGCCCGCTATGAGGAGATCTTTCGCGCCGCCGCCTCACTCACCGAGGACCTCGCCTCCGCCGAAGCCCTCGCGCACTGAGTGCCCGGGAAAGCGCGGCGGCGGAGTCGTAGCCACTACGCATGCCGCGCTACCTGCACACCTCGATCTTCGTCAACGACATGGACGAGTCGATCGATTTCTATACCAACAAACTCGGGCTACGGCTGCTGGGCGGCCCGGATCATTATCCGGGCAACGCCGACATGGCCTTCGTCGGCGCGAGCTGGGATGCGTACATCGAACTGGTCTACGATCTCGAAGAGCATCCGCCGTATGACGTGGGCAACCGCTACGAGCATCTGGCGCTCGAAGTAGAGGCCGATTTACCGGGCGTGATCGAGCGGCTGCGCGCGCAGGGCGTCAAGATCGTGAAGGAACCGAAGAAGGCGCCCAGCGGCACGCGCTGGATTGCGTTCGTGGAAGACCCCAACGGCATTCCGGTCGAATTGCTGGAGCCCCGGTCGACGTAAAGCGCGCGATTGCGGGCCAACTTCGCCCTACGGCGAAGCGAAGGCACCGACCGTGAGCCACCTGAGCGCCCCGCGCGGCACCAACGACATCTACCCGCCCGAATCGATGGAATGGAACCGCCTCGAAGCCGATTGCCGTGACATCGCTGCGCGGTTCGGGTACGGCGAGATCCGTACGCCGATCTTCGAGTCGACCGAACTCTTCGTGCGCGGTGTCGGCGAAACGACCGACATCGTCGAAAAAGAGATGTACACGTTCGTGGACAAAGGCGGGCGCAGCATGACGTTGCGGCCGGAGCTGACGGCCGGCGTCGTGCGCGCGATCCTGGAGCACAATTTGCTGGCGCAGGGGGCGCAGCGGCTCTCGTACATCGGCCCGTTCTTCCGCTACGAACGGCCGCAAGCCGGGCGCTATCGGCAGGCCAATCAGTTCGGCGTCGAGTGCTTCGGCGTCGCGGGCGCGGAAGCCGACGTCGAGGTGATCCAGATCGCCGCGAATTTGATTGCGCGCTATCGAATCGATGACGCGGCTCTGCATATCAACAGCGTCGGCGATGCGAATTGCCGCCCAGCCTATCGCGAGGCGCTGCTCGCCCACTTTCGTCCGCACGCGGCAACGCTGAGCGCCGACTCCGTGCGCCGCCTCGAGCGGAACCCGCTGCGCATTCTTGACTCGAAAGCGGAGAAGGATCGCGAGCTCGTCGAGAGCGCGCCCACTTTTATCGATCTGCTGTGCGAGCCGTGCCGCGAACACTTCGCCGCGGTGCGGCGCGATCTCGAGGCGCTCGGTATCGCATATGTCGTCTCGCCGCGGCTGGTGCGCGGGCTCGATTACTACACCCGCACCGTGTTCGAATTCACCTCATCCGCCCTAGGCGCGCAGAGCACCGTCTGCGGCGGCGGCCGCTACGACGAGCTGGTCGCGCAGCTCGGCGGACCGGCGACTCCCGGCGTCGGCTTCGGTCTGGGGCTCGAGCGATTTCTGATCACCGCGCGGGCCGTCGCCGGCGAGCATGGCCGACCGCGCGCCGGCACCCAGGCGATCGCGCTCGGCGAGGCGGCACGGGTGCGGCTGGTCCCGATCGTCGGCGCCCTGCGAACCCGCGCGCCCGAGCCGACCTTCGCCGACTGGCAAGGCCGCAAACTCGCGGCCCATTTCAAGACCGCCGACCGGAACGGGGCTCGTTGGGCGCTGATCCTCGGCGACGCGGAATTGGCGGCCGGGACGATCGTCCTGCGCGACCTGCTCAGCCGCGAGGACCGCCGCCTCCCGTTGCCGCCGCTGCCGGCGGAGGTCGCCGAGATGCTTGTCGAAGCCATGCACTGATGGACCAGGACGAAACCGAGCGCATTCGCGTGCTGGGCGCGATCGCGGCCGAGTTCGACCTCGACGCGATCCGGGTCCGCGCCGGCGAGACGGAGATCGAAATCGTGCGCCGCGAACCCGGGCCTATCACGTATGCGGTGCCCGGCCCCGTACCGGGGGGCGGCGCGCTGCCGCCGGCAGCGCCGGCCGAGAACGGGGTCGTCCCAGCGATGCCGGGAGCCGCCGTGCGCCGGGTTACCGCGCCGGTCGTCGGCGTCTTCTACCGCTCCGCTTCGCCGGGTTCCGACGCCTTCGCCGAGGTCGGCCAGCGGGTCAGCGTCGGTCAGACGCTCTGCATCTTGGAAGCAATGAAATTGATGAACGAGATCACCAGCGATCACGCGGGCGTGGTCGTGCGCATCCTGGCCGAGAACGGCGAGCTCGTGTCGCTCGGGCAAGAACTCTTCTGGATCGAACCGTGAGCGCGCCCGACTTTAAGGGCCGCCGCCCGTACGCCGAACTGCTCGAAGACCGCCGCGGACAGCTCGAAGCCCCGCGCTACGCGGGCCAGGTGGCGGCGATCGTCGCTGCGATGGTGCGCGCGTTTCGCGACGGCCATAAAGTGCTGTGGTTCGGCAACGGCGGCAGCGCGGCCGACGCGCAGCACCTGGCGGCCGAATTCAGCGGCCGCTTTCTGCGCGAACGTCCTGGCTTGCCGTCTGAAGCGCTGACCGTCAACTCGTCGGCCGTCACCGCGATCGCCAACGACTTCGGTTACGAGAACCTGTTCTCGCGGATGGTCGAGGCGCTGGCCGGACCGGGCGACATCGTGGTCGGCATCACGACCAGCGGCACCTCGAAGAACGTCGTACGGGGCTTGGAGGCGGCGAAGAAGCGCGGCGCGACGGCGGTCGCGTTCACCGGCAACGGCGGCGGAACGGTCGGCGCCGTCGCCGATCTCGTCTTGGTGGGACCGGATGGTTACAGTGCGATCGTCCAAGAAGTGCACATCGTGATGGGTCACATCATCTGCGACTTGGTCGAACAGGAACTGCTGTTCGCGTGAGCCGTCCGGTGTCAATCCTCATCCTGATTGACGAGGCGAAGCCGTGAGCCGTCCGGCCGTGTTCCTCGATCGCGACGGAACGATCATCGAGGACAAGGGCTTTCTCGGCGATCCCGGCGGCGTCGTGATCTTGCCGACCGTCGTCGACGCGCTGCGCCTGCTGCGCGCGCACGGGTACGCCACGGTCGTCGTTTCGAATCAATCCGGTGTCGCGCGCGGGTACTTCGGCGACGCGGACGTCCGCGCGGTCAACGGTGAGATCTCGCGCCGGCTGGCGGCGGACGGTGCGGCCGTCGACGGCTGGTACTGGTGCGCGCACGCGGAAGAAGGCTGCGCGTGCCGCAAACCCGCGCCCGGTCTGGTGCGGCAAGCCGCCGCCGAACACGATCTCGACATCGCGGGCGGGGCGGTCGTCGGCGACCGCGGCAGCGACGTTGCGCTCGGGCACGGGCTCGGCGTGCCGGGAATTTTGGTGCCGGGCCCCTATCCGTACCAGGGTCCCGAGCCGGACTTGCGCGCGCAGACGCTGCTCGAAGCGGCCGCCTGGATCGTCGCGCGTGGCTGAAGTGATCGCCGCGCCGCGCGCGACCGAACTGCTCGCCCGCATGGCGGGCCGCCGCGTGGTCGTGATCGGCGATGCGATGATCGATGAGTGGATCTGGGGCGACGTCTCGCGGATTTCGCCCGAAGCCCCGGTGCCGGTGGTCGCGGTGCACGAACACACCTTCACGCTCGGCGGCGCCGGCAACGTGGTCAACAACCTGCACGCGCTCGGCGCGCGGATCGCGCTGGTGGCCTGCGTCGGCGACGACGCGGAGGGCCGCCGCCTGCACGAGATGCTCGACGCCCTCGGCGTCGATGTGCGCGGCGTGCTGACTTGCGCGGATCGTCCGACGACGCGCAAGACGCGCGTCGTAGCGCGCGGTCAGCAGGTCGTGCGGGCCGACTGGGAATCGACCGGGCCGCTGGACGCCGCCGACCGCACCCGCATCGTCGCTCGCGTGCACGAGGCCGTACGGGATGCCGATGCGGTCGTGCTCAGCGATTACGCGAAGGGCCTCTTGGGGCGCGACGTGGTCGAGGCGGCACTGGCCGCGCCGGTCGTGGTGGCCGATCCGAAGCCGGCCAACGTGGCGATCTTCAACGGCGTGACCTGCATCGCGCCCAACGCCGCCGAAGCCGCCCGCGCCAGCGGCGTGCCGATCGTCGACGATGCTTCGCTCGCGCGCGCCGGTCGCGCGCTGCTGGCGATGCTCGACTGCCGCTACGTGCTGATCACGCGCGGCGAACACGGGATGAGCCTGTTCGGCCCCGGTGGCGAACGTTTCGATGTGCCGGCGGTCGCGCGCACCGTGTTCGACGTCTCGGGTGCCGGCGATACCGTCGTCGCGGTGCTCACGCTTGCGCTGGCGGCCGCGATTCCGGCCGCCACCGCGACGCAGCTGGCGAACTTCGCCGCCGGCGCGGTGGTGGAGAAGCTCGGCACTGCGACGGCGACGCCGGACGAGATCGTCGCGCTGATGGAACATGCGAATGGACGCTGAGGACTTCTCGGCGCTGGTGCTATCGCTCGACGATGCGGTGGCGTGGCGCGAAGCGCAGCGCCGGGCGGGATTGCGCGTCGTCTCGACCAACGGCGTGTTCGACCTCCTGCACGCCGGACATGTCGCCTATCTCGCCTGGGCGCGCGCGCAGGGCGACGCGCTGCTGCTGCTCCTCAACCGCGACGAGATCGTGCGCGCACTCAAGGGTTCCGGTCGACCGATCGTGCCCTTCGACGATCGCGCGCGGGTCGTCGCCGCGCTGCGCAGCGTCGATGCGGTCGCCGGCTTCGGCGAGCGCACGCCCGAAGTCGCGCTCGACCGGCTGCGCCCCGACGTGCACGTGAAGAGCGCACAGTACCGGCTCGAAGATCTGCCCGAACGGTTCGTCGTCGAGAAGCACGGCGGACGCATCGCCCTGGCGCCCCACCAGCCGGGTCGCAGCACGACCGATCTCGTCGCCGCGATCCGCTCGTGACCGCGGCGCCGGTGAACGCGCGATGAAGATCGCGATCACCGCGAACGGTCCGGGCGAGTTCGCCGGCTGGGTGCGGCCGCTGGTCGCCGCGCTGCGCGCGCGCGATCCGGCGGTGGAAGTGCACGTCCTGTGCGTCCCCGACGACTACGCGACCGGCAGCGAGGCCGCGTACATCAGCGGGCTGTTCCCCGGACTGCACGCCTACCCGCCGGCGGCGTTCCTGCGCTTTACGCTCGGTCGCGAGGTCGACGGGCTGCCGGGGCAGGTCGATCGGGTGCAGTATCTGGGCGGGGACGTCGGACACGCGGCGCGCGTGCACGCGCGGCTGGGTGGGATCGCCTCGTCGTACAAGTTCTCACGCAAACGCTACGCGGCGACCTTTGCGCGTGTGTTCGCCGTCGACGCGGCCAACGAACGGCAGCTGCTCGGGTGGGGCACGCCGCCCGACCGTATTCGCATCGTCGGAAACCTTGCGATCGACGGCGCGCTCGGTGAGGCGAGCGGTGCCTACGGTGATCCGCCCAGCGATGCGGCGCAGGACGGGATCCTGTTCTTTCCGGGTTCGCGCAAGCACGAGATCGCGAACGTCTTTCCGCTCTTCGTGCGGACGGCGCTCAACCTGCGGCGCCGGCTGCCAAGCGTGCCGATCGCGTTTGCCGGTTCACCGTTCGTCGACGATGCGACGCTGCGCGACGCGCTGGCGCGCGGCGGCGCGAACCCGCTCGCGTACGGCGAGGCCGCCGATTTCGTGGATGGGGCGGTGGTCGCCGGCGGTCAGCGCTTCCCGCTCGTGCGCGCCGCGATGGGCGCGGCGGCCGGCGCGCGGTTGGCGGTCACGATTCCCGGCACGAAAGTGATCGAGCTCGCCGCGCTCGGTGTGCCGGCCCTCGTGTGCACGCCGCTCAACGCGCCCGAGCTGGTCGTGATCGGCGGCCCCCTCCAGTATATCGGCAAACTGCCGCTGATCGGTGCGCCGCTCAAGCGCAGCGCGGTGATGGCGGTCACGCGGCGCTTCCGGTACTTTGCCCAGCCGAACATCGATGCCGATCGCGAAATCGACCCGGAGATCTTCGGCACATTGCTGCCGTCGGAGGTCGCGCGCGTCGCGGCCGAGCGCTGGGCCGATGCGGCCTGGTGCCGGTCGACCGGCGACGAGCTGCGCGCGCTCTACGCGCCGCAGGCGGGCGCCGCCGAGCGGATGGCGGCGGCGCTGCTCGAAGCGGTGCCGGCGTGAACGTTTCGGTCGTGATCGCGACCAAGGACCGTGCCGAACTGCTCGATGCAGCGCTGGCGTCGCTGCGCGGGCAGTCCGGCGCACCGCCCTTCGATATCGTCGTGGTCGACAATGGTTCGCGCGACCGCACCCCGGCGATCGCGCGCGAGCACGGTGTGTCCTACGTCTTCGTCGCCGAACCGAACCGGGGGAAAGCACGCAACGCGGGGGTCGCGCACGCGACCGGGGAACTGATCGTCTTCGTCGATGACGACGTCGTCACGCCGCCGCATTTCGTCGCCGCCCATGCGAGGGCGCACGAAGCGGAAGACATCCCGCTGGCGGTGTCGGGTCCGATCGTCAACGTGCCCGCGAGCGCCGAGAGGCCGGCGCCGACGGCGGCGAACGCGTCGCGCGCGTTCTTCGTCACCTGCAACGTCTCGCTGCGCCGCGCGATCTTCGAGGCGGCCGGCGGCTTCGACGAGACGTTCGACCGCTACGGGTGGGAAGATACGGAACTCGGCGTGCGCTTACGCGCACGCGGCGTGCGGCGGCGTTTCGTCTGGGACGCCTACCTCTGGCATATCAAGCCGCCGACGCCCGAGGCGCTCGAGGACGCGCTGGGCAAAGCGATCGAGAAGGCGCGCATGGCGGCCCAATTCGTGCGCAAGATACCGACCACGCGGGTCAAGCTGGCGACCGGCGCATACGGATTCAACCTTGCCCGGGCGCGCCTGCTGGCACCGCCGCTGCTGCAGCCGCTGTACGCCGGTCTCGCCACCAGCAGGCGCCTCCCGTCGGTCGTGGCGAGCATTGCCCGCGGGCTGCTGCTCGATAGCGTGTACACCGAAGAGCTCGACCGGCAGCTCAACCGCGGCAGCTGATCGATGCGGGTGCTGCTAGTGCGGCTGGACGGCGTCGGGGACGCCGCCGTCTGCACGCCGCTGATCACCGCGCTGCGCGCCGCCGGTCATGCGGTCGGGGTCGCGCTGTCGACGCGCAACGCCGGCCTCTTCAACGCCGACGCGATCGTCGCGGAGCATGTGCTCGAACGCATCCCGTGGCCCGCGCACGGATCGACGCCGGCCAGCACCGCGCGCGCAGCGGAAGCGATTGCCGCGCAGGGCTACGACGCGGCGCTCATCGCGAGCGAAGAGACGGAGGCCTATGCGTTGGCGCGCTGGATTCCGGCGCGGGTCGGTTTTACCACCGGCTGGACGCGGCCGCTCAAGAACCTCTGGGTGCGCCGGCAGCTGACGCGGACGGTCTCGCGCGTGCAGCGTCCCGGTGCCGGCGACGCGCACGAAGTCGAGGTGCTCTACCGTTTGGGCGCCGGCCTGGTCGCCGATGCGGCGCCGCCGGCCGACGTCCCGTCGCTGCGCGCAGTCCTCACCAGCGCCGTGCCGCCGGCGCGTGAGAATGCGCCGATCGTTCTTGCGGCCGGCGCGAAGTGGGCCGCGAGCGGCGTCGGCGGCGACGCGCTGCGGGCGATCTTCGCCGCGCTGGCACCGCGCGGCGTGCGCGTCGTCGCCGCGCCGCACGAACGCGATGCCGCCGCAGCCGCGCTCGGAGTCGCGGTCGACAGCTTCGCCGACCTCCAGGCGTGGATCGCAGCGCTCGACGCGAGCGCAGCGGTGGTGACCACCGATACCGGCGCCGCGCACGTGGCGGGGATGCTCGGTGTGCGCGTCGTCGACGTCTTTCCCGACCTCGACTTCGCGGCGCAGACGCGCCGCTGGCGCCCCTGGGCTTCACCGTACCGGCTCGTGCGCGCAGCCGCGCTGCGCGGCGGTGCGGCTGGTGCAATCATCGAAGCGGCGCTGGATGCGTTCTGAGCGTGCGCTGCTGGTCGCGGCGGGCGGCGGGATCGGCGACACGCTGCTGGCGGGAGTCGTCGGGCGCGCCCTGCGCGCGCGTTTTGCGGCCGTCGATGCGGTCGTTCTGCCGGCGCACGCGGCACTGGCGGCGCGGATGCCGATGTTCGACCGGCGGTTGGCGCTGGGCGACCGGCTGCCGGCCCGCTACGACACGGCGATCGTCACCTGGGCAACCTTGCAGACGGCGCTGCTCCCGTTCGCGGCGCGCATTCCGGTGCGGGTCGGTCAGGCCCGCCGGCTCTATTCCGCGCTGTTCACGCAGCGCGTCGTGGTCCGCAGCGAACGCGGCGACCGCACGACGCCGTGGACGCAGATCTTGCTCGACTACGCGCGCGCGATCGGCTGCGACCTCGACGATCCGGCGCCGGAGTTCGTACCGAACGACGACGACCGCAGTGATGCGGACGCCCTGCTGCGCGTGCACGGCGTAGGCGACGCGTTCTACGTGCTGCACCCGACGCGCGCGCTCTCGGCGCAGCATGCACGCTGGCCGACCGAGGGCCTCGTGCGCTTGGCCCGCGAACTTGCGCGGCGCGACGGCATCCCGATCTTCGTCACCGGTGCGGCCGGTGATGCGTCGATCGCCGAAGCAATCGCCGATGGAAGCGGGCGCGACGTGATCGCGGTGGCCGGTGCAACCTCGATCGGTGCGTTCGGCGCGCTGGCGAGCCGCGCGCGCGCCGTCATGGCGGTCGATTCCGGTCCCATGCATGTCGCGGCCGCCGTCGGCGCACCGACGGTCGGCATCTTTGCGCTGCAGTCCGACGAACCGGATCGCTGGGGGCCGCAGGGACGGCGGGTCGCGGTTGTGCGACCAGCCTATCCCTGCCCGCCCTGGCACAAGAAGGAAACGTGCCCCGATTTCGCGTGCGTGCGCGAACTCGATAGCGCGCGCATCATCGCCGCCCTCGACGGACTGCTCGGGGCAGCCGCCGAATCCTGACCGGATGCTCCCTGGGCGTCCTTGATGGAATTCACGATCCAACTGTGCACGTACAACCGCGCGCCCTTGCTGGGTCGCGTGCTGGCGGCATGCTTCGATCAGACCGTGGCGCCGGAACGTTACGAAGTCGTCCTGGTCAACGACGGCTCGCGCGACGACACGCCGGCGGTGATCGAGCGTGCCCGGGCGCTGGCTACCTGCCGCTTCACGGTGATCGAGCAAGCGAACGCGGGGCTGGCGCGCGCACGGAACGCCGGGATCGCGCATGCTACCGGAGGGCGCATCGCGTTCATCGACGATGACGTCTTGCCAACCCCGGTGTTCGTCGCCGAGCACCTGCGCTCGGACGCGCGGCATGGCGACGTCGTCGTGCGCGGTGCGGTGATCAACACCGAGTCGTTCGACCGGCTGCCGCCGCCGATGTGGTCGCCGAAGAACTACAGCGCGAACTGGTTCTGGACGTCCAACGTGTCGGTCCGCCGAACCCGGCTCGACGCGGCCGGAGGCCGCTTCGACGAATCGTTCGCGGAGTACGGTTGGGAAGACATCGAACTGGGGCTGCGGCTGCGCGCGCTCGGAACGCGCGCCGTCTTCAATCGCCTCGCGGTGGCCTTTCATTATAAGCCGCGTCCAGCCGGCGCGAACGTCGCCGGAATGCTGCGCCAGGTGCGCGCGCAAGCCCGGACGGCGGTGCGGCTGGAAGAGCTTCACCCCGGCTGGCGCGTCGCGCTCGCCGTCGGCGACACCGCGCCGCAGCGCCTGCTCGGTGCGACGCTCCGCCGCAGCGGCGTTCTCGCGCGGCTCGAGCGCGCGCTGGCGCAGGGGGACGGCGAGCAGAAGCTCTCGGCGGCGAAACGCGGTGCGGCGCAATTGCTTGCGAGCGCGACCTACTACGACGAGCTCGAACGCGCCAAGCGCGCCGGTTGAACCGCACCACCATGCGCATTCTGTTGTCGCGGACCGATCGTGTCGGCGACCTCATTCTTTCGACGCCGGCGATCGCGTCGGTGCGCCGCTCGTTCCCCGCTGCTCATATTACGCTGATCTGCAGCCGCTATAACGCGGTCGTCGTCGACCGCTCGCCCGACATCGACCAGGTGGTTCTGTTCCCGACGGGAGTGCGGCCGAGCGCATTCGGAGCCCAGTTTCGCGGCGTCGATCTTGCGATCGCGCTCGCGCCGCGCGACCGCGACCACCGGATCGTCGCGGGGACCCGCGCGCCCAAGCGGGTGGGCTACACCTACGCCAAACGTTTCGGGGCCCGGTTGATGCTGCGCGCGATGCTGACCGACATCGTGGTGAGCCCCGCCGACCCGGGGGTCTCCGAACGCAACCCGCAGCTGCGCGTACCCCACGAAGTCGATCAGGTGCTGGGCGTCGTCATCGCGGCGGGCGCCTCGAACCTCGTGCGCGACCTCGTTCTGCCGGTCACCGACGCCGACCGGGAAGCCGTCGCGTTCCTCCCCGAGCGCCCGATCATCGTTCAGCTGGGGCAGCGCTGGACCGAGAAAGGGTCGACCCTCGCCAGCTGCTTGCGCCTGTTCGGCGACCTGCGCGCACTCGGCCGGCCGATCGTGGCGACCTACGGCGCCGACGCGCGCGAGTTGGGCCAAGCGGTCGCCGAGGCCTACGTCGCGGACGCGGTTGCCGGAGACCTCGACTTCCACACCTGGGCGGCCGCGTTCGAGCGCGCCGCCTGCGTGGTGACGATCGACACCGGCGCGACCCACGTCGCCAGCGCGGTCGGGACGCCGACGGTCGTGCTGTTCGAGGACCGCTGGTTCTCGCTGGCGTCGCAGGAATGGTCGCCGTACCGCGTGCCGAACGCGGTCCTGCGCAAGCCGCCGAACGAATCGGACGCCGCGCTGCGCGCCTCGCGCAACCAGATCGTCGCTGCGGTGGCCGCACTCCTATGACCGAACTGCCACGCATCTCCGTCGTTGTTCCGACGTACAATCGCCTCGACACGCTCCGCTACGTGATCCCGGCGCTGGTTGCCCAGGATTTGCCGGAGGGCAGCTTCGAGATCATCGTGGCCGACTCGAACTCGAACGACGGCAGCGCCGAATTTCTGGCCGAGATCGCGCGCGAGCATCCGCGCGTGCGGCACCTGCCGGGACCCTACACGGGGCGCGCCGCGGCGCGTAACGCGGGAATCGCGGCGGCGCAGGCGCCGGTCGTGTTCTTCATCGATGCCGACATCATCGCGTCGCCCGATCTGCTCGCGCGGCACTTAGCGCACCATGACGCCCCAGGGACGCGCGCGGTCGTCGGTATGGAAGTGCAAGTGAATTCGTACGACGACTACGTCGCCAAGCGCGACGATCCGGTCAAGCGTGAGCCGCTCCACGGCGAGGGGGCGAAGCGGCTGTCGTGGCTCTACTTCCTCACCGGCAACGCGTCGGTACCGAAGGCGATGCTCGAGCGGGTCGGTCGCTTCGACGAAGACTTCACCGGCTACGGACACGAGGATCTGGAACTCGGGTATCGCCTGCAGCACGCCGGCGTTCCGATCGTCTACGAGCCGCGCGCGATCGACTATCATTGGCATCCGGTGCCCTGGGACGAGCAGCAGCAGAAGTACGAGCTCGCGGGCCGCTCGACGGTGCGCTTCTTTCGCAAGCACCCCAGCTGGGACGTGCGTCTGCGCCTGGGGATGACGCCGCTTTCGCTGGCGCTGCACGCGCTGGTCGACCGCAGTGCGCCGCTGAAGTCGTGGATCGAGCGCGGCGCGAGTTCACCGGGCTTCGCGCGAACGCTCTCGTATCAGTATCACTACCTGACCGGGGTGAAAGCGGCGCTGCGTGGATAGCGGGAGCGCGCGCATGGAATGCGGACTGCTCACCGCTGCCGACGCCGGACGAGAGGTCGAACTCGACGGCTGGGTTCACCGCCGCCGCGATCACGGCGGGCTGATCTTCATCGACCTGCGCGACTGGACCGGGCTGACGCAAGTCGTCTTCGATCCATCCGACCCCGCCACGTTCGCCGAAGCCGGAACGCTGCGCAGCGAAGACGTCGTCCGCGTCGTCGGAAGCGTGCGTCGCC
>Ga0182015_10000777_pt1 | contig 44363 bp, 60 predicted proteins | sample 712P3MmetaG_FD_120478 | JGI IMG/M metagenome (GOLD analysis project Ga0182015, IMG submission 120478) | Permafrost microbial communities from Stordalen Mire, Sweden - 712P3M metaG | ecosystem: Environmental > Terrestrial > Soil > Wetlands > Permafrost | place: Sweden: Stordalen | collected...
ACTTTTGGAGGCGGTCCCGCGCGCACGGTGGGTGGAGTGCTATGGGGTCCACGAGGTACGCGGACGGCAAACGGTCGAGGAGTTCGTCCGCTTGGAAGCGGCACACGACTTGAACCATCTCCGGCAGATCGACCAGATCTTGAATTCTCGGCGCGGATGAGGATGTTTGTTTACAGGAAAGACCGACGTATCATTCGATATCCAGCCCGCGTAGGTCACGTCGCCGTGCGAGGGATTATCGGGACCGAGGCGCGGACCTGCTGAGGTTGGACACCCGCAAGTACACGAAATCCGATGGCAGATTGGCAAATGCGAGAAAAGCGGCCGCTCCGAGGACCGGTGAGCGAGGAAGCGGGGCCGACGCTCAAAAACTACATCACGCCCGCCGGGTTGCAGCGGCTGAAAGACGAGCATCGGTTCTTACTGAGTCGCGAGCGGCCCGCGGTGGTGGAGGTCGTAGCGTGGGCTGCGGGTAACGGGGACCGCAGTGAAAACGCCGACTACCTGTACGGCAAACGACGGTTAGGCCAGATCGATTCGCGGATTCGCTTTCTCACGAAACGCATTGACGCGGCCGCGGTCGTCGATCCCGCCGCTCCGCGGCCAGGGTCAGCCGCTACGCGCGTCTTCTTCGGCGCAACCGTGACCTACAAGGACGCCGCCGGCCTCGAACACGTCGTCTCGATCGTAGGCATCGACGAGGTGGACCTCGACCGCGGCTACATCAGCTGGCGCTCGCCGCTCGGCAATGCGCTGATGAAGGCGAGCCCCGGCGACCGCGTGAATCTGCGCGCGCCAGCAAAGACGGAGCATCTCGAGATCACCGAAGTCGAGTACGCGCCGATTCCGATGGATCCTTTCCGCGAACCGCTGGGAGCTCAGTCGGCGCCCAGGGTCGAACGCTCCTAGAACAAGCCGCCCGACTCTGATTCGGTCAGAATCGCCAGACCGTTGTCGGAAGTCTCACCAGATAGGTAAAAAGAAGCGCGCTGGTGTGGTGCTTCCCACCCACGTTCCTTGGCTTCGCGGAATAGGCGGTCCCGGATTAGTTTGAAAGACGCTTCGAATTCGGTTATCGGTGGTGGGGAAAACAGATTGAAAGTCCGTTCTAATTCTGCGCCGCCCCCAATCTGACGATTTCGGCGGGCCATTGTCGATCTTCAAAGTCGACGCCGGGACGACCGTCGCTGTCACAAAAATTGTAGATAGTCAACGTGGATCGCAAGGAGGAACGCCGCGGTAGCTCGCGACGCCAATTCCCACCGACAAAAAAGCCGCTGATCGCTCAGCGGCCCCAAGCAAAACCAACGTCAATCGGCGATCTTCTGGTCCGCCTGTGAACTGTGGGACGCCGCCAGCTTCCAGGTACCCTTCTCGTTTACCCAGGTGTCCGTCGTCAGGATCGTGCGGGTGCGATGCTGACCCTTGATCATCAAGTCGTAGGATTCCTTGTACCTCGCTATCGCCGTATTTTTGCCAAAGACGCTTACCTTGATATCGCTGATATCACGCTTGGTAAACTTGTTGTTGGCGGTATCGGCGGCATCCTTCTGCAACTCGGCGTTGTCCTCCCACGCTCCCCAACTGGTGCCCATGGTGTAATTGTCGGTGTTGTGGGCCTTCATCCACGACGCGTTCTGCCCGGCCAGGTCGGCTTTCCTTGAATCCATCTCCATCTTCGTGATGGCCGCTTCCACGCTCTTTGCATCCCCCTTCTGGGCCAGCGCAGCCGGAACCACCGTCGCTACAACCAATATCACGGGTAATACACTGACGGACCACTTCCATCTTTTAGTCAACATATGCTCTCCTTTTTTACGCTTGTGCCAAGGGCGTTGTGCTTCAGCCAAGCGCACTCTAGTCCCATTGCCTAGAAGAAGCAACCTGCCAGGCGCTAAATTACCTCTGCTCAAACCATCAAGGCGGCCATCGACGATGCGATTAGTAGTGATCGGTCGATTTCGCACTCGGTCGATGAGGCCGGGCACAAGGGCGTCGGGCCAAGAGCGGATTTTGTGCCGAGTTTCGCGGGGCAATTTGTTATCCTGCGTCGCGTGAAACGCAAATTCCTGATTGATACCGATACAGCTTCCGACGATGCGGTAGCGTTGATCATGGCGCTACGCAGCGCGGATATTGAGGTGGTGGCGATCACTACCGTGGCGGGAAACGTGGAGGTGCAGCAGGCCACGCGCAATGCGCTGTACACGGCGGAACTTTGCGGTGCGGATGTGCCGGTGTACAGCGGCGCGGAACGGCCGTTGAAGCGCGCATTTGTGAACGCGAGCTGGTTTCACGGGCACGATGGGCTGGGGGATCACGATTACGCGGCTCCACGACGCGGCGCAGAGAAACAGGGCGCGGTCGAAGCCATCATCGAGTCGATAGAGAGAAAACCCGGGCTGGTGCTGGTAACGCTGGGGCCGCTAACGAATGTGGCGCTGGCGTTGGAGAAGAAACCGGGGCTTGCTGCAAAAGTGAGCCGCTGCGTGGTGATGGGCGGGGCGCCGTGCTGCGAAGGCAATGTCACGCCGGCAGCGGAATACAATATCTGGTGCGATCCGGAAGCGGCACGGGTGGTGATGCGCAGCGGGATGGCGGTGGAGCTGGTGGGCTGGCAACTTTGTCGCGGTCGCGCGGTGTTGAATGCGGCAGAGATCGAGGAGGTGCGGAGTTTCGGCTCGCCGGTGGCGAAATTTGCGATTGAATGCAACAGCCGCGCGCAGCAGGCTTTTCTGGAACAGTCGGGGGAACATGGAATAGCGCTGCCCGATCCGGTGGCGATGGCGGTGGCGCTGGATGTGTCGATCGTAACGGCGCAATCGGAGCACTACGTGGAAATTGAAACGGAGAGTGAGTTGACGCGAGGGATGACCGTGGTGGACCGATTGAATGTGGCTGCGAATGAACGTAACCGCGAGGTGTGGGCGGAGGCGCTGAAGGGGGGTCATAAGGCGAAGGTTTTGTGGGCGATCGACAATGCGCGATGGAAAGAAGCGCTGTATCGAGCGTTGAGATAAGGGTGATAAAGGCGGCTTCGAACCGTAACGATTGATAAGCGTGGATCTAGCTGGTAATCTTTACAGCAGATGGGCGCTAAACGGACGAAACTGGACATTGCTGCTGACCGTGCGACAGAGATAATTCAGTCCCATCTGGACAATTTATCCCCTGCTAAGGCACGTGCAATGCGTACAGAAATTCGGCGGCTTGCTCTTAAGTCCTCCCGGACCGCAGTTCGCGGATAAGCTTCAAGATCTCGGCAAAACGAGGGTCTTCGTCCTTTATCCCGTACTTCCGTAGAATCCGCATAAATTATCGCTCGTTATTGCAAGCTAGAACCCACTTCAAGTAGCCTCGCAAAGTATTCCGTTCAGAGAACGTGTGTTTGTATTTTTCTGGCATCGAATGCCTCTAGGCGACTAGCTCATACTGTCCCGGGGCAACTCTTTTGTGTCTGCTCTCTTTTCGAATGATTACGTTGCAAATGACATCAATTCGCGGATTGTGAGGGGCATCTTCCAAACTGTGCGGTAATTCACGCCTAGATGAGGCGCGTCGCAATGGACGCAGAGCGCGCTTTTGGACCAGCGCAGCGCCACGATTCAAACACTTTCCTTCGGCGTTCGACTTCTCCATTACGTCTATGCGCTTCATTATCGCCGCCCTGCAAGGAGGACTATGCGGAGCACCAACGCGGCTACGACCGCAACGATTACAAGAGCCAAGACAATCGTTTTTATCGTGCTCTTGGTGCGGGCCAGCATGAAGGAATAATACCAACGAAGTTATTGAGCAGGTTCAGGAAATTTTTCTCGCACGGTCTGGACGACGCAGTTTCCCAAATGCGAGTCCGCGCGAGGCTGCGAATTCGCGGGCTGCGGGGATTACTACTAGAATGAAGCTCCACTGCGAGGAGCCTGTTTGCGGCAAACACCATGTGTTTTGTATATCGCTGTCGATGAATTGATACCGCGACGAGGGAAGAGTGTGGCCGGGCTGGATGAGTTTACGGCGGCGCTGGACCATGCGGGGATTCCGGCGGTGTGGATTACGAACCGGTCGCGGCTAGAGTTTGATGCGCCGCGGCGAAAGCTGGCGCATACGCACCCGTTCATCGCCGAAGGCGGCGGCGGGGTGTTTTTGCCGGAAGGCTATTTTCATTTGCGGCCGGAGAAAACGGTGCGGCTGGGACGGTTTACGTGCATACCGATGGCGGAATTGCTGCCGGCGGCGACAAACGCGCTGGAGGAGTTGTCGGAAGAAACCGGAGTGGAGGTGGTGCCGCTGCAATCCTTGTCGCCGCGCGAACTGGCGCAGAATACGGGATTGCCACAGCGCGAGGCGGAACTGGTGAGGCAGCGCGATTTTGATGAGCTGTTCTTTTTTGCGGGGGCGTCGGAGAAAGATATCCAGCGATTTGTGGCGGCGGCTCGCGAAAGCAAATGTGAGTTGCGGCAGCATGGAGTGTTGTGGTCGCTGGCGGTGGGCGCCAACTTGAAGCGGTGCATACAAAGCCTGGCGAAGCTTTACGACCGGGCGCTGCGATATCACCCGTCGATTGTGGGGGTGGCAACCGCGGGAGAAGGCGGGGAGCTTTTTCCGGCGTGCGATCGGGGGGTGTTGTTGACGGAGGGGGAAAGGGACGAAGGGGCGGAGGGTGGGAGCCAGGGGATGCGCGTGAAGCGGCTGCCGCTGCACGATCCGGAGGTTTGGACGCGGTTGATGGAAAGCGTGGGCTTGCGAAGCTAGTCCACAATAGGCAACAGAGAGGCGATTCAGGACGGCGATTTGCACACCTGGCAAGAGTTTTGGGGAAACGGCGGTGGGTGCCGCGAGGTAAATGCTTCATTTCTAATGTTGCTGGGTGGAACGCCGGATGGGCGCAGGAATGGTACGTGGCTTGCGACGATTTCTCTGCACGTGGTTTGTTTCGCCGATACCGCGCCCAGGCGGTACTAGGAGAACCAGCTATGATTCAGCTTCGGCGCATGTTGCAGGTGCCCGCGACGGAAACCAGCATGGGGGTGGTTTTGAGCTTGTGTATTGTGACGCTGGGGCTGATGTCGATTGCGCTGGTATGGCAGGCGCAGATTATCGCGAACCAGCGGGATGTAATCCGGTGGCTGGAGATTCTGAAGTTAGGGGCTTGAGATTTTTTGGCGCGGATTTCGTGGATTCTGGGGATTTTGGTGATGCGAGGAAGAAAGAACCGGAGAGACGCAACGCTAAGAGATGACTTTTGCGATAACGATTTCATCAATGTGCGGGACTTTCGCGGCCGCATGTGTTTGAATGGAGCTACCCAGAATTTACCCCTGTGAGGATTTTATGAAATTGTATGCAGCCCTTCTCGTGTTGGCTATTGCTCCGGCTTTCGCATATGCGAAGCCTGCAGCAGCAGGCCAACCGCAAACCGCGAATCGCGCTTCCGCGCATGACCGGCATCACCGGCATCGTGGAACGAAGCATCATCATCATGCGGCGGCGCGGCACCATACACAACCGCACGCGCAGTAGTAGGTAGAACGAAAATTTCTTGTGAGTTGAGATGAAGGGAGCCGCTGGCTCCCTTTTTGTTTTTTTGGGCTTGTGCTTTTCCTGGGCGTAGGAAGCCCCGCGGTTGAGAGCCCTTATATGTACCTTATGTGGTACACTACCAGTGTGGTCAGGAAGCCGAAATCCCCAACGGGCGTAGGAAGACTGCCCGATGCGCCGGAAACACAGGCGAAACGCGTTCCAGCGATTTTCTTTCAGACTGAAGGCGGTGGAGAGCCCTTACGGGAGTGGCTGAAAGGACTTCCTCCGGAGGATCGGAAGCGTATCGGAGAGGATATTAAGACTGTGGAGTTCGGCTGGCCGATAGGGATGCCCGTTTGCAGGCCAATCGGTGGCGGAATCTGTGAAGTGCGGTCGCGCTTGGCTCAGAACCGAATCGCGCGAGTCCTGTTTTACATCGACAAAAAGGGCCGAATGGTTTTGCTCCACGGATTCATCAAGAAAACGCAGAAGACGCCGGACGAGGATTTGGACTTGGCGCGCCGCAACAAGAACAAGCATCAAAGGGGACTACGGTGAAGGTGAAGAAAAATCGGAAGAAAATGGACCACAGCGGGTCGACGTTCGATAGGTTCCTCGAAGAGGAAGGAATCCGAGAGGAAGTGGAGGCGGTCGCAATCAAGCGGGTGTTGGCGTGGCAACTGGAACAGGCCATGCAGGAACAGCAGAAAACAAAGCAGGCGATGGCGAAGCAGCTTCACACGAGCAGGTCGCAACTGGATAGGCTGCTCGATCCCCGGAATGTCTCAGTGACCCTGGATACGATCACTCGCGCGGCGCGGGCGCTCGGCAAGCGGGTAATCATCCGTGTCGCGGATGTAAAAACACGGCGATCGTAGTTTGCGGTGGTGAGCCATTTGCGGTTCCCTCTCGGGAAGAGGAATGTGAAAGCAATTAAAAAATCCCCGCCTGTTCCCTTCCCGTTTGCGGTGCTGGCTAAAGGGATCGTGGTGAGGAGTTCGGGCGGACTCTGAGAAGAAGAAGTGAGGAGCAGCAAAAAGGGGAGCCGAAGGCTCCCCTTTTTGTTTTTTTGCTGGGTCGTCTCGGAGAGTTCGCTGTGAAGCGCAGCAATCGCGGACAACGCGCACCGCAAGAGCGGTGTGATCAGCATTTGTTTCGCTCAAAGTCCGGTGGAGTCATGTTCCCCTCCGGAGCATTACGAGCTCACAGATGCGTTGTACGCCTGAAGAAAAAAGTGTGCAAGCGAAGGGATGGTGAAAGTCACAGGATTTAGTGCGAAATTTTCCACCGAGCGATGCGATTTTCTGAGAGAAGCTTTTGCGTTTTGAGATGAGGCGAAGTTCGGCAAAAGAGCGCGATTTGGTGACGGAGCTTTTATCCGCGGAAAGGCAAAAGCAACTGCCCGGTGGTAAACCAAGCGGCGCCACCTGGTCGATGTTGCAGGATATTAATTATTGGGGAAGCCGAGGTTACTTGATGAAGAGGGTTTCGCGGAGCTGGTCGCGGCCGACGAAGGATTTCATGGTGCGGTAGTGGCTGAAGAGATCCTGGATTTCGCGATTCTGATAAATTTTTTGGGAGGGGGTGACAATGCTCGCGGGAATAACCTGCAAGGTGCTGGAATCGGCCACGCGATAGCGCTGGAAACCTTCGGGTTTTTTGCTGTGAAACATCGCGAAAACGATGCCGGCGGGGCGGAGCAGCTCGGTCAAAGACGCCACCATTTGCCTGGTCATGGCAGGGTCGAGATAATCGAGCACGTCCCAGAGAAGGACTGCATCGAAGGATGCCGCGGGATACTGCAAATTGTTTTTCAGGAAGCGGGCGGCGCGGCCGTCGGGAGAGATGTCCACGGTGTCGCGGCGGGTGGGATCTTCGCGAAGGCGAGTTTCCTCTTCGTCGAGAAATCCTTTCCAGCCACGGAGAACATCTTCCGAGGAGACGCGGAAACCGCGTTCGATAAAGAAATTCAGAGTGGTCTGCCAAGCGGGACCGAGATCGAGCAAAGTGCCGCGACCGAGACCATCGAGATTCCACAGAAATTCTTTGAGGCCGTTGGAAACGCGAGTGGCGACATGCTGCTCGGGAGCGCGGGGAGCAGCGGCGCCAGCGGCAGGAGCAACCGCGGTTTGCGCCTTGGCACCGGAGGCAGCGGAACGATCGTTGCGCGGTCCGCCATGGCCGCCACCGATGCCGAATTTATTCAACAAAGTCATGAGTTAGTCCGCGGCTGATCCGGAGTTGGCGGCGACGACTTCCTTGGAAGCGAGCCGGCCGGCTTCCACCTTGCCGCGCAGGAGAGCGCCTTCTTCAATGGCCAGGCGATCGGTGGAAACTTCGCCGGTAACCTGAGCGGTGCCGTGGAGCAGGACTTTATCGCGGCCGGTGACTTTGCCTTCGATGCGGCCACGAACGATAACTTCGCGAGCGTTCACGTCCGCCTTGACGTTTCCGTTGGGACCGATGGTGAGGCTGCCGTTGGCCAGGTTCAGTTTTCCGTCCACCACACCGTCGACGAAAAGATCTTCGCTGCCGGTGACTTCCCCTTTGATCTTAATGCCCTGCCCGATGGAGGCAGTGCCGCGAGGTGCGGAAGACGCGAGCACCGGAGCAGGGGGCGCGACGGGTTGGGGCGGGTTGCTGGCAGGGGTACCGCCAAACGCTACAGGATTCGTGTGCGTAGGAGGATTCACATGCGTGCCAGGCTTCTCAGGACTACCTTGAGGCTTAACATCTTCTTTCTTCCACATGCAAACACCTCGAGCGACGAAATTTTGGATTCAAAGCTGCTTTAAGCTGCTTTTTGCAGGACCGGGCGTGGTCGCAGCTTAGAAGAGTGAAGATAGTATACGACTTAGCTGGTGTAAACAACAATGGATGAGAGCGGTGGGGTAGAATACACCCCCGCCTGGGGTGGTGGAACTGGGCGGCACAGGCCTGCGGTGGTGGTGTGCGCGGGGCCTCCGCGCAGCTCCCACATAGCAACGATCATGCCGGCCAGTTCGCGCGTGAATTCCTTGAGGGATTTGCGATATTGCCACCAATTGTCGACATCGAAACTGCCATCGCGGGCGCTGGCGACGCGGACGGTGACGGTCGAGGGAATTACTCGATTGAAGATGTAACGGGCGCGGCGGGTGTGGTAGTTGGAGGTGACGACGATGATGCTGTGCCAGTTGTGTTCGGCGATGAGGGGCGCAAGAGCGCCGGCTTCTTCGCGGGTGCTGTCGGCATCATGGGGAAAACGGATGATGCGGTCTTTGGGGACACCGCGCTCGAGGAGGTCGTGCTCCATCAGCTCGGCGACACCCGCGCTGGGGCGGAGGCGGCGGCCACTGGCGACGACGACCGGAGCCAACTTCTGACGAAAAAGTTCGGAAGCGCGAGTGGCACGATCGGCGAAGAAATTATCGTCGCTTAAAATAATGATGGCGTCGGATTGCTGCAGGGGATCTTCGACAACCCAGGATTCACCAGCCAAGCGCAGAAGCGGGCGGCGCGCTACATATAAGGCGATGAGCAGCACGAAAAGAAAAAGGAGACTGATCAGACTGCCGATGATGCCGCCACGTTGTGAACTGAAGGAGCCTGCCGGAAAACGGCAGATCATGAATTAGAGTCCAGCAAGCGGAGGCGCTCGGCGGCCTGTTCGGGCAAGACCGCATTAAAGTAGACCTCTTTGATGCTGTAAGACTTGCTGCGCTTTTCGACAATGGGAAGAATTTCGAAGTGCCAGTGGAAATCTTCGGAGAGCGTTTTCCAGTAACCAGCCAATTCGCCTTTTTTGCTGCGCGTGTTGGGGGCAGTGTGCACGACCAGGTGGTAAGCGGGCGCGATTTTTTCGAGGCGGCGCAACACGCGGCCTAACAAGGATGCGAAGTGCCTGCGGTTGGAATTGGCGTGGGGCTGCTCAAACTGATGATTGTGGCGGCGGTGGAGCAACCAGACTTCGTAAGGCACGCGCGAGGCATAGGGGCACAGAGCGTAATATTCGCCCTGAACATCGACGATGCGGGTTCCCTGCTTTTCTTCCTGGCGAACCATGTCGCAGAAAATGCAGCGTTCGCGTTCCTTGAACCATTCGTGAGAGGCGTTCAGCTCGTACTTGATGCGGCGGGGCACAAAGATGGTGCCGGTTATCTGGGAATGCGCGTGGGACCATTCTTCGCCGGCTTCAGCACCCTGATTTTTGAAGACGCTAACATATTTGAGGCGGATGTCTTTTTTCAGGTCGGAGATGCGTGAGCCCCAGACCTGGAGGACGCGCTCAATTTCTTCGTCGGAAAATTGCGAGAGGCGGCGGTCGTGCTGGGGGGTCTCGACGACAACTTCGTGGGCGCCGGTGGGTCCCATTTTGTCGTACATCCCTTCGGCGAGGCGGCCAAGCTGGCCGTCGATGCGATAGAGCGGATCGGGATGGGGCAAGACGCGAACCTGCGCGGGGCCATCGGCGGGAGAAGCAAGGATGGGCTTGGGGCCCGAGTCGGGGCGGTCAAACGGACAGTGCTGGGCCGATTCGTCGGGCAAAGATTTCTGGCCCTGAACCACCCAGCTTTGCGTTATCGGGTCTCGGCGAATTTCCATAGGGATTTTTTATAGTGGATTCGACACTTTTATTTGTCTTGGCATTTTTGGCGTTTTTTTTGGCTTTTTTTTGGCGTGCAGAGTATATCGCTTTTTGAAGCGCTCGTGAGAATAACGATTATGTAGTTCTATTTTGATACGCACTGCCAGGAATTTATCGCGGGGACGATTCCGGCGTAGTTTGTTTCGGCGACCAGCAATTGTCAAGCAAGCAGGGACGGCAGGTTGAGACGGCGTGTTACTCTCGACGAAAGACGGAGACAGATGGACGCTGATACTGAATTTATGCAGCAGGCGCTGGCGGAAGCGCGAGAAGCGGCGGCGAGCGGCGAGGTGCCGATCGGAGCGGTGCTGGTACACGAGAGAAGAATCATCGCGCGGGCGGGAAACCGCACCATTCGGGATTGCGATCCGACGGCGCATGCAGAAATTGTGGCGCTGCGAGAGGCGGCACGGGTGCTTGGGAACTACCGACTGGCGGATACAACTTTGTACGTGACGATCGAACCGTGCAGTATGTGCGCGGGAGCGATGATCCAGGCGCGGGTGGCTCGACTGGTTTATGGAGCGGATGAGCCGCGAGGCGGAGCGGTGCAATCCTGTTTTCAAGTGCTGGCACATCCGGAGGTGAACCATCGCGTGCAGGTGACTACGGGATTGTTGTCGGGGGAATGTGGAGAAGTGATGCGCGCGTTCTTTGCGGTGCGGCGGCAATGAGCTGATTGGGTGATGAAGTTGTTGGCTTGAGGCGGGGCGGCGACGGACGGCGTTCCGTGTTTCACAGGCTTTTGTTGAGGGTTGGAGCGGAATTGCTGAGAACGGAAGGCGTCTGCTAGGATGAAGGTCTTCGCCGCGGAGAGGTGTCTGAGCGGTTGAAAGAGCTCGCCTCGAAAGCGAGTGTAGGAGAAATCCTACCGTGGGTTCGAATCCCACCCTCTCCGCCAAATTTTGGACTGTGTTTTCATTCAGTTGATCGGACCTTTCGCCAAGTGTACGGAATTTGTACCGCCCTTTTGATTGAGAATGGGATCGTGTTTCCATGCGCTGGCCACATCCGCTTCGAGCTGCTCCTGTCGCGAGCGCACCCACGGGTTGTAATGCTTCTCTGTAACCCGGACGCTCTGATGGCCTAGAAGGATTGACACCCGTTCAATCGGCACACCGGCAAGTAGCAATTCCACAGCGAAGGTGTCGCGGAAGCGATGTGATATCGCATTACCGTCCCCCTTTGAGACTCCCGCCAGTTCGAACACTTTCTTGAGCCGCATCTGCCAGTGACAGATCACGCTTTCCCGCTTGCCCTGCCCGCTCCAGAAATAGCGGGTTTCCGTAACGCGCGGAGTCGCTTCGAGAGCTTGTAAGACCGAATCCGGCAGAACCGTGTAAACCGGCACGCCAGTCTTTTGCGTGTAGAGGAAAAGCCGCTTACCGTCGAGTCGATCCGTTGTCAGCGTCACCGCGTCAGATACTCGCATGCCGGTATAACGCATTAAGAGCACCAAGGTCTTACTCCGATGCGCATTTAATTTACCCTCGATCGGCGTTGTGACCTGCAAACGGTCGCAGGCGGTAAGAATCTCCACCATCTCATCGTGCGTGAGCGCCATCGTCGGGCGAATCGAAATTTTCGGTAATTTGATCCTCGTCGCTGGATTGTTTTTCACCCATTGCCGGTCATGGGCGAACCGAAAGAAGGCCCGTAGCCGTTCAAGCTTTTTGCCCGCTGTGCGCGGTCCATCTTTCCACGTTGCTCGGAATTTACTGAGAACATCCAAATCGAACTGCGCAAGCATGGCCAATCCACGCTCTTCGCCGTACGCTTTTATTTGGCGTTGAAGCAATTTGTACTTTCGTATCGTCGAATGGGAGAGCTTGCGAGCCTCAAGGTCAGCCAGCATGCTCGTCCAGGCGTCCGCAAGCGTTACCGCAGCGCCCGGCTCAATCACCATCTCCCTGGCTTCCCACTCATGTACCTTTTCGTTCGCTTTTTTGGCGTCCCGCGTGTCGAGCGTTATTCTGACTTCGCGGCCGCCCAGCACACCATCGACCCAGAATTTGCAAAGGCATTTTTTCTGTATATGCCGTCGAGCTTTGCCAAAGTTTGGACAGGTTTTCTTGTGGCGGCGATAGAGAGTGAGTGTCATGGTCGGATTCTACTCTCTCTCGCAAATCCTGAATGGCTGAACCGAGAATGCACACGTTCCGCAACCGATTCTGGAATGCGGAGCGTACGAAACCTGCGAGAGGATGATCGCCTTTGGTTTTCGAAGACCAACACGCCGGATTCGTTTTCAAACATACGCCGGACGGTATCTGCGCTCAGGTTCCATAACTCAGCTAGTTCGGACGGTGAATGGTGCCGCTCATACATCCGCGCTGCTGGTCTCTGGACGAGTTTTGGTTCCGTCGCCATTTCAACCCAATTAGTTCTCCGCCTCTGGTGAGGCCGTGACGTCGCGCCACGCCGTCATTTCCTCTTTCGATTCCTCGAATCGCAAACTCCTAATGTTGAACGTTGCTTTGATGCGTCCCGTCTTGCCGTCTCGACTCTTTAGTAGCTGTAATTCCGCTTCTTTTTCATCGCCCTCAAGCTCGCGCACAAAAGGCCGGTCAGCGAGGATGATAAAGCTGGCAAATTTCTGTTTGGCCGCGTTGCCGTAGAGACGTTGAAGGGTTGGCTTGCTCGCTTCTTCCCCTTGGGTAGTTTTTCGTAATTGAGAAATCAGAATTACGCAGCAACTAAGTTCTTTGGCCATCGATTTTGCCGTGCGCGCAATTACGCGTTGTTGGTCAAATTCGGTTTTACCTTCGGCTTCAATGAGCTCATCGTAATCGAGAATTAGGAGATGGAGCCCAGTGCGGGCCTTCATTTTTCTCGCGGCGCGACGAATGCGTGATAGCGACAGTTCACCATCGAGAATCCGACAGCGCTTGCACTGGTGCGCGGCCGCTTCAACCAGGGCCTGGAAGTCTTCCGGAGTGAGCAGATCGTCGCGCCGCATCTTGATTGGCAGCACACCCGACGCTGTCGCTAATTCGCGATTTGAGAGATGCACTTTGCTCATCTCTCCACTACAGAACAAGGCCACGTATTGATCCCGACAGGCACGCGCTCTAATTTGCGCAGCCAATAGCGATTTACCAGTACCCGTTTCAGCTGTAAGCACAACTAACTCGCCTTCGCGGAAACCACCGGTCCATTGGTCCAACTTATTTATGTCGGTGTAGATTTTTAGCGAAGCCCCTTGGCGCGCGACGGTAAGAGCCTCGGAAGCTGAGTCGAAATAGGGCGTCCCATCGTCTTCGGTGCTTTCCAGATTTCGCGCCAGTTCTGAAAATTTCTCCACGGCAGAATCTAGCAGGACCTCAACGCTGCCTGCCTGTTCTGTGGCTAAATTCTTAATCATGTCCGCTAAATAGACAGCTGCCCGAAAACTTGCCATACGCCGCAGCCCGCGAAGTACGTAGAGCGCGTCACCTCGCACTGCAATGCCGTCCAAAAGACTGGCCACATACGCAATGCCGCCAACCGCTTGACTCTCGTTAGAGCGAACCAAGTCGTCATGAACCGCAAGTAAATCGGGATGGTTACCAGCCGCGTACAGACTGAGAACCACGCGCGCAATGCGCTTATGTCGATCATCAAAAAAATCTTCCGTCTTGACGAGTTCCAGTAGTTCACCGGCCTGCTGGTGGCCAGCAAGGATCGCCCCGAGCACGGAGCGCTCCATCAGATCATCATGTGGTAGTGGCTTTTCTATCTGGTTTGCCAAGGCAGTTCCTCTAATTCTGGCAGTGCCGTCATGGGTGCGGCCGACCCTTGTATCTCAGCCCGTTCGACCGCCCGTTTGGCGTCAAAGAAGGGCGGAGGCACCTTGATGCCCCGCTTTTGACACAGCTGAATTGCGCGCTCCATCGCCTCACTTAGAGTGTTGCCGTTCCGTGTGGCGGCGTAGTGTTCAAAGATTTCTTGGAACCGAGGACTCCCCATTGGTAAGTCGCTACCTAAGAGATTCCAGGGATTTAGGGATTTGAGGGCGGGGGTGGCTGTTACTGCTGCGTCTTCTGTTGCGTCTACTGTTGCGTCTTCTTTGTTTCGGCCAAATTTGACGTTCTCTCCGTCATTTTTGGCCAGTCTCTCCGTCATTTTTGGCCGTTCTCTCTCGCCAGAGTGGCCAATATTGACAGTCTCTTTCCGGCTCCAAACTCGGAATTTATAGGAGTTTCTGACAGTGATCGTGAAACCGTAAGGAGTTCGCGTCCTGTGGATGTACCTTTCGGCCTCGAGTCGGTCTAGATTGCGCCGTACCGAATGTTCGCCGCGGTTCAAGTCTCCGGCTATTTGCCTGATCTTTACCGGCGCCCCGCCCAGTACCAGACCGATCCCGTCAGATTCGGCTGTAATTTTGTCGATGATCCAGACAAATTCCCAGAGCGCTGGGCCGATCCGCTCGCAGTGCTCCATGATTCCGCTCCAAATTGGTAAAGGATGGGAGTCTGAATCGCGGTATTTGCGCCCATGTTGCGTCATGCGGGGACCTCATGGAGTTCCAATGTCCGCGCTAAGCGCTCAGCTCGCTCCACCGCCTCTATGGACAACGGGATGCCTTGCTCGATTCGGATCCGAATTAGGGTCAATTGCCCACGAAGAATAGTGATTCGCTCCGGACGTGGCAGGCCGCCGACTGGTTCGAAGTAGAGTCTGACCGGACGATTCACGACCGCACCGCCAAATCGAATAATGGCAAGCCAGTCATCCTGGGGCGGCCAGACCAATCTTCGCTTGGCAGCTCAGGCAGCGGGAATTGGTCGCCCCCTCTACGCTGAGTTCTCCACTCTTGCTTACTTAGCGGACGAGGGGGCTCATGTAATTTCCAGCGATAAACTCCGTGGGGACATTTGATTCTCTGGATGTCGAAGTAAGCGGAAAGATTTTTCCCTTTCCTCAAATCCCCGATTCGATTGACTGGCCGCAAGCCGAACAGCCCTTCGCGCTGAAGCTGGGCAGTGGAAGGACACTCGCCATTCACGTTTGCTTCGCGTAAGCGTTCGAGCAACTGCAGCGCGTCACTGGCGTGTGCTTCGCGCCTATCATAGCGCTGACTTGGCAACGAAATTAGAGTCGCAGAATAGGGAAACTGTTGACGACCGTCTGTGGTGGGTGCTATTTTCCTCGTGTCCACTTCATACCTTTCCAAAGAAAACTCCCTAGCTGCGGTTGCACGCTAGCTAGGGGTCTGTTTTTTAGGCGTTAACGCCACACATATCGAACCTCGACAGCTGAGTTTTTGGATTCGCGTTTAGGTCATTTACGGCAATACGATACCTAGCCGTCAGGTATCTGGTTATGAGTTGATTTTCGGTTTCTGTTAGGAGAACTAACTCACGTTCTGCCTTGGAGATGCGGTCAACAGGGATCCCGCTGGCAAGCGAGACTTCTAGCTGGGTCAATCCCAAAAAACGCCTTAAGCGACAAAGATTGGACATGCCATTACGTTAAGGCATGTGGCTCTTGCCAGAGTTCAAGCGGAAACGGGTTTTCGCTTGATATTTCGGGATGGCTTCCAAGAAATGGCCGATAGCTGGTTGCGGAAGTGGTCTTCGCTAATGTGAAGGTCCCTGGCGCCCATTGCATTGAAAATGTTCTCTGCTCTCATTTCCCCATTGCAAATGCGCCTTGCTCTTGCTGGATCGTTTCGGCCAACCTCCGTGAGGTATGAACTCAGACACCTATAGTTCTGTCCCACCCAAGATTCCGGTGAGAACATTTCACTGGCGATCTGCAATAGTCGCGAGCGTGCCTCGGGAAATGCCGGATTTCTATCCTCGCGCAGTCGGACCTCTCGATTGAATAGCCTAAGAAGCGCGCGTAAATCGGGGACCGCCCGCGCCTTTCCTTCAACCCATTCAACTGTTACCTTGCCCTTGGTCTTACCAATCGATCGCTGCGTGCGTTCCTCTATAGCTGCGTGGAACCTTTTCAGCGTGATGCCGTTATCGTCTTCACACCATACCGCGTAGCGTTGTCTATTAACCTCGCAATATTGCATCCGCCATGTATAGACGCGAGCTTTTCTAATGAGGATCTCGTCTAGTTTCTCAAGCAAAGATTGGGCGGGATGTCTTGGATAAGACGCCCATTCCGAAGGTGAGCACTCATTGTGCAAAATGCCCAAGATGGCCTTATTCATTTTGCGGTCGTAGAGGTTCGCTTCATCCTTATTGGCAGGCACTCGCGAAATCATTAGCCCACACTGGTCGAAGTAAGACTGAGAATCAGTCGGTAGTTTTTCAAGCTTTTCGGTCATAGATTTTCAAGTCCCTAAGTTTTCCAGCGCTCCAATAATAAAATGTCTTGACACACATGTCAAGGTTATGATAGAAATATAGATGATGAGTTCAAGGAGCTACACGACGACCGAAGCAGCCACGGCAGTAGGAATCACACGGGCAACTCTTCAGGATTGGATTAAGAAGGGAAAATGTGTGGCTCCGAAGGTCGGTCGCGTTGGCAATATTCGTGTCAGGTTCTGGACTGCATCAGATGTTGCTAAGCTGAGAAAAACAAAACTAGAGATTTATCAGGAGAAGCGACGGTAGAAAAATAAACGGGCCACCGCGTAGTTCCACCTACCCGGCAGCCCTAATCACCCAAGGAGGGTTAGCTCCCATGGCAACTCAGACGAACGTACCACAATTGAAACAGCAGTCGAAACTCGCAGTCGTCCCATTCCCCGCACCACAGGCCGTCACTCAATTAGAGCTGGCAACTTTGCTCGCATTGCGCGGTCGTCTCCATCAACTCGAAGCACAAGTCGAAGAAGCTGCGCAATCCATCAAATCGCGCCTTGAAACTGGAGCGATCCTTGAGCCTGGCGATCACCGCGCTGAGCTTAAGGAAAACTTCCGTCGCAACGTGTCGTGGAAGGATGTAGTCGTTCGTTTGGCTGAGCGACTCAGGATGAACGGCGACGCTTACTGCGCGAAGGTTCTCTCCAGCACGAAGCCCTCACGTACAGTCTCTCTCGTTATCGAGTAAATCCGAAACGCGCGGGTCGGTCTTAAAAAGCCTGCTCGCGCGTCTGCGGCTTTATTGCGCCCTGTCGCCGCACCGATGAGGAATGCGGGGCGTTGGGAGTGAACGATGTACGCAATTACACAAAAGCAAGGAAACGCCTCCGTCATTCCACAGACGCAGCAATCCTACGCTTGCCGACGAATCTTCAACAACGATCAGATCATCGAGCGCTTTGACAAATGGCTGCTGATATGCGGGAAGGCCAAGAGCACGCGGGAGAACTACGCGCTGGCAGCAAAGCAGTTGGGCAAATTTCTCGTAAACAAACCGCTAACGGCTATCACCAAGGAAGACGTGCGCGGCTTCATTGGATTCCTTTATACCAAGGGCTTCGCCGCGAGCACAATACAGGCGCGGTTGGATGCACTGCGCTGCCTGGGCGACTGTCTGCAACTTGGCGGGCAAACACGCGCGTCTGTTCCTCGCTACCTGCTTAGGCGGAAACTCCCCAAACGCCTGCCGCCCGTCAAGACCGAAAAAGAAATCGAACAACTGATAAAAGCCGCTCACACGCCGCGAGACCTGGCAATTATGGAGCTTGGTTATGCGTCCGGGTTGCGCGTCAACGAGCTGTCAAACCTTCGCGTCGAGGATGTGAACCTTAGAGCGAGAAGCGTGATTGTCCGCGAGGGAAAAGGCGGGGACGATCGAATCGGTCTTTTTGGTGCTCCAGCCGCCACGGCCCTGCGACATTATTTGGGAAGTAGAACGTCTGGCAGGCTTTTCTTGCAGCACCCACGACACCAGCGTGGAGGCGTTTGGTTCGACAAACGCTGGCATATCTGGTCTGGACAGTGGCGCGAGACGGACGATACCGGCAAGCGCATCATGCGAACCGTAAGACTTGGCGACTACGAAATTCCAAATAGGGAGCGCGCTCGCATCGCGCTGGACGCTTATCTCGCAGGCAGGCTTCCAAAACGAGCACCCGACGAGAAGCCGTTGGGAAAGAAAGGCATCTATCGGGTAATTGTTGCGGCGGCGAAGCGCGCTGGTATAGCCGGCGTTCATCCTCACGTTCTCCGTCATAGCTGCGCAACGCACTGCTTAAATCACGGCATGGACATTCGCCACGTTCAGGAATTGTTGGGCCATACCTCGTTAAAAGCGACGCAAAAATATCTCCACTTGGCGACGGCGAACCTGCAAAAGACACACACCAAATTTTTTCCAAGGTGATGACCATGAAGAAACTAGCGATGACCTTACCGCAGCCGAAGCGCCGACCTGGACGCCCCAAGAAGATTCTCGACCATCGAAAACTCGACAGCATCGTTGAGGTTCTGCCCGAATCGCATGTCGAGTTGCTAGAAACTCTTCTGATCTTCGACGCCAGGTCACTGGAGCGCGACACGCAACGGGAATTGTTGCGTCTACTGCCTCAACTCATCCACGTACGGCGCGCCTGGAAAGCCCATTATCTGGAGCATGGCTGTATCAGCTGCCCGAAGGCGGACGAGAGAATCGGCATTGCCGCCAGGATGAGACTCGACCATTACCCGTGGGGGAAGATATTCGAGATTGTCGCTCCCAGCATCCACACACACCGCGATCGAAAATGTTTCCAATCCGCCGTGTACTGGAAACTGGAACACCTAAACGCCCGCGCTGAACGAAACCCCAATACATACGGCTCCGGTGGATTTTGCAACGCCTGCCAAACGCGCATCCTCGCCCGCATGCGTAAGCGTTACATAAAACTGATGGCTGGCCGCGATCTACCCGCGGAGTGGGCGACTTTCAAGGCTGCCCTATGCCTGCGATACAACGCCGCTCAACGGCTCTTCAATGGAGACGATGGTCCGACCGACCCGTTGCCGGTCAAACGCGTCGCAGCAAAGGTAGGCGTACTGTGATGCGCGTCGCGATCTATGCCCGCGTAAGCACGGCAAACAATGGGCAAGACCCTACGATGCAGACCCGCGAGCTTCGAGAATATGCGGAGCGCCGCGGGTGGGCCGTGGTTGGCGAGTACGTGGACATCGGAATTTCAGGTACTAAGGAGAAGCGCCCGGAATTAGATCGCCTCATGGCCGAAGCTCACCGCCGACGGTTCGACGCTGTCGCGGTGTGGAAATTTGACCGGTTTGCCCGCTCAGTGTCGCACTTGTTGCGCGCTCTTGAGAACTTCCAAGCGTTGGGCATTCATTTTGTGAGCCTGAGCGAGTCGATGGACACTTCGACGCCTGCGGGCAAGATGGTCTTCACAGTTCTTGGCGCGGTTGCGGAACTTGAGCGAAGCCTCATCGTTGAACGTGTGAAGGCAGGACTGCGGAACGCACGAGCCAAGGGCAAGCGGATCGGCCGCCCAAAGGTACCGGTAGACGCATCCCGTGTTAAGGCCCTTCGCGACGCAGGGCGTTCCTGGAGCCAGATATGCAGCGAAACGGGTCTAACCAAGGGGACAGCACAAAGAAGCGTTTCTAGCTTGCCCAAAAACCATTTGCGGCATGTTTCTGCCGGTCGCCGAGACGCCTGAGAGTCGCAACATCGAAATGCGCCTCGAGATACGCCCGTGGCGATTACGAATTGGCTGCTTTCCTCTATCCCGTTCCGTTTCAATGATGCAACGCAATTGCAACGATTGGCGGTTACCTAATAGCAGAGCGTTACGTCAGACGAGGGACCGTTATAAACTAAAAGGAAATACTGCAGCAGATCGCGGCCCATCAGCATAATGATTTCCTGATCTTCAGGCGTTTTCCACTTTAAAGTAGAACCGACAACTCTCTCCATCGGCATATCCGCAACATTCATGCCCGGAAAGCTAACATTCGCCGGATATACCTTCGACGTTCCGGGTCCATGAGGGGTGAAAGTCGGAATTTCGTCAATATGTGGTACGCCCAGAGAATCAAACACCGAATGGTCTACAGCAGTTGCAAAAGCACCCGTGTCAACAAGCGCAAATCCAGATACAGCGGAAGGAATAGCTAATCCTTTTTCCCCTAAATGCTGTTTGAGCGCCGCTGGAACGCCAATCTCGACGGATACGAGAGGTCCAGTTTGAGTTAGAGTGCGTCCGTGCTCTTTCGACCAATGGAAAAAATTAAATACGGGCATGCATTAGGCCCAGTGAGAGAGCCTGATTTCGATAGACCTCTTCTTGCTCACTTATCTTCTTTACGAGAAAGGATTCACGCCCAAACCGCTTCACGCCCTCAGCATAAGCGTTTTCAGCGGAATCAAAAGCCCCTATAAAAGATTCACCGTGAATAAGCGCAAATTTGCCGGAGTAGTTCTTGAGAAGTTCCGGCTTCATTTTTGCGAATAGTGCTAGTTCTTTTTCTAGGCTCATCGGTAGTCCCTACTATGTCAGAACGCGGGCGGGTGGTTCGACGGGATAGTACAAAAGGTTTCGGGGCCGCGCAACTACGAAGTGCCTTATATAACCGCCGCCTAGCCAAACCGGAGAAGAGGCTGACTTTTATTATAATGCCAGCCCGTTCAATTTCCTAAACGACAGTCTGCGCGTGTTTCGAATCAGAGTGCGTTCCTGGCGAGACATGCCAGGAAACGGGACTAACCACGGGGACGGCACAAAGAGCGTTTGTGGTTATCCAAAAGCCCTTGCGGCACAGTTCTACAGTGGGATCCGCTGCGGATCAGTCGTAAATAGGGCTTTCACAGTTTCGCCCAACGGAATGGGATTTCTAGGAGCCGGCCAAAGTAAAAAAGCCACCCGTTAGGATGGCTTTCTTACGCTATAGGTGCAACGGTGACCGGCTGTCTGCGAGCCACCAACTGTTAATGTGATTTTATCTGCCCCGGTCCGTTCAACATTGAGGAGTGTCGTTAGAACTATTTATATTTTGGCTATCGGACTTTTTCTCTGAAGGGATTCTGTCGAGCAAAGACAGAAGAACATCCTCCGTAATGTGCATGAGCAACTGCTGCGAGGTACCGAATTGCTTTTTGCAATGAGCACATCCCTCTGGACAACTTTGTCTTCGTAGCTGACGAACGTGCCAAGATTATGTCTTAGGATTTCCTGACGAAGGGCTTTCAGTAGTTAGGATTTCCGCATTTTGCGAATTTTAAAAGGAGTTGGGCTATAATCCGGGCATCCGAGGTACCGGACCCCCGTACTCCAATCGGGGGGTCCGCTGATTAACCCCAAGGAAGCCGGAGCGTTGAACCCTTCCGCGTTTCGGCTTCCTACACTTCGCTTTTCCTTCTTTTTCTCCTAGCGCGGGCTGTACATCAAATCAAACCGCTGATATTTCGAGATGTGTCCACAATTCGGACACGTCAAGTTCAAGCCCTCTTGGGGGAATTCCGGCTTGGTCGGCCACAACGGGTCGTATGGGGTTTGAGCCGGTCGCGGATCGATGGCGGTGTAGCAGAAGGATTTATGGCAGTGAGGACAGCTAACGACCCACTCAGGCATTGGCATTCCGCGTGGGCTGGCAGACATCAGTCCCGTACTATCGAGCCTTTGGCGCTTCGATCACCATACACATATTTCCGTATTGAGGATGACGCCGCGTTTGAAGCTTCGGTTTACTTTCGACTATGCCTGCCGCTCTCCGATTGCATCTTATTGTGGTATGCGCCTGCCCCAAATGGACACCGCAAAGCTGACCCTCGTCCGTCAACCTTTCGATCATCCCGATTTTCTCTTTGAGCTAAGCTAAAACACGACGGTTTCCGTGCGTTAGCGTACATCTCTGAAGGCCGCTGCGAACTGGTGTCGCGTCGTCGAAATGCCTATAAGAGTTTTGGCGAACTACGCAGCCATCTCGCAGCGATGAAAGTGAAAAACGCCGTCATCGACGGCGAGCTGGTCTGCCTCGATTCCGAGGGCCGAAGTATCTTTAACGAACTACTGCTCAGGAAAGGCTGTCCCATCTTCTATGCGTTCGACCTGCTGTATTTGAATGATCGCGATCTCAGGCAGCTTCCATTGATTGAGCGGAAGCGAAAGCTGCGCGACCTGGTCGGGAAAAGCGGATTAGCCGATGTGATTTGCGGAAAATATGTCGAAGGCCGTGGCATCGATCTGTACAACGAGGTCTGCCAGCGGAATTTAGAAGGCGTGGTAGCGAAGCGCAAGAACGGAACGTACGCCACAGTCAGTGGATGGTTGAAGATTAAGAATCCGAACTACACCCAGTCGGAACGGCGGCACGAATTGTTTGAAGGCTTTAATCGTAGGCCGAGGTTACGGGTACTCACACCGGTCCCGAAAAAGCTGCCACAAAGGGCCTTAACTGCGGCACGGGGCAGAAAACGGCTTCATACAGAAAGTTAGCCACCGATTTGCGCCAGATTGAGCTAGACAATTTCCACAGGCACTCGCACGACATAAAATAGTAATTAATTGCCCAGTAAACTGCTCGCGGCAGGGTTCGAATTCCGCTAACTCACTGATTAGAACGATGAAACACTATTTGGATTAAAAGGCCGCCAACATGCGGGGCGTCCAAGTGGGTTGCCATAGAAGGGCAACTCGGGGACTTGGCATCTAACCGCGCCATTTTTACGGTGGACACGGTGGATAGGGATTTTTTCTAACGGTAAGCGAGTTGCGAAGTTCAAGCCCGGTGGAAATACCGAACTCGCATTGCCCGCAGCAGGTAAGGAGTCTCCATGAAGACACTTTTCACCACACTCGCTCTCGCTTTGCTGGCTGCCACGGCCTCAGCGGATAGCGTTTGGACTTATAGCGGCAATGCCACTTCCGGGGCGTCGAACGTTAACCCGCTCGGCCAGCCACTCAACCCCAATCCCTGCGCCTGCGCCCTGGATGGATCCGTAACGCTGGACGGCAATAGCGCTACAGCCTGGAACTTCGCCGTGGATGGCTTGACGCTCACAAACCTTAACTCCACAGGCTCCATCAACGACGATCTGAATGGCGCCAACCCCAACCAGCCCTTCTATACCTGGAGAATCACCCTGAATGGTCCAAACGGTTCCTTCATCGGCAGCTATTTTGATGGAAGCACCTACGAAGCAACGGACGGGGCTTTTGTGCCAGGAACTGGCGGCATGTACGAAGAGGGCAATAAAGGGACATGGACCGATGCGGTTTCAACCGCGGAGCCCGGCACATTAGCTTTGCTTAGCTTTGGGCTGGCTGCGCTCACGCTCAAGCGCCGCAGAAAACCCGCCGATTACCCCGTTTGGGAGCCGCTGGCATAAGGCAACCTCAATAACGCCGGTTGCCCAAAAGCCCGCTCAACCAGAACCCGGCAAGTGCTGTGTTTGCCTCGTAAATATTCCGCGATCTTACTTGCCCACAAAGAACTGGTTGTGGGCGCTGCACCGGTCGGGTTAGGACGGCTTGTAACGAAAATGAATGCGCTAAGTACCATGGCGCTCCAACCCATGACGGGTGGCCCCCTGCGCGGAAGTTACGGCTTTAGTGATGAGTGAACGCAAGGTTGATCAACGGGTGGACGATAGTCATGGTTATTCCGATTAAGGCATATTTCCATGCTTCGACGTTGCGCGGAGGTAAAGCGTATATACAGACAAGCCCAGCCCACAGACCTGCTACATATCCCAACTCAGGGTGGTGCCAAACCGTGAGAAAGTTTTCGACGATTCCCCACGGAATGGCCAGCCCTAGGCCCTTGTAAAAAACCGTGATCACGCTCAACTGAGCCGATTCTGAGAATTTTGATTGCAGACTAGGCCCCTTTCAGAAAGACGTTCAATCGACGGAAGCTTATCAGAGTCGGAGGAACTGTCCGGGCCACCCGCCCTTGAAAGGTCATGGACCCTCATACAAGTAGTGTCCAACGAAGAGAACGGCAAAGATGTAATACATTGCGACTATCCACCAAAACGTGCTCGGTTCTTTAGCGCGATAGATCGTGCGACCAGCGTGCGGCGCCCATGTTTTTTCTATACACGTCGAGACCACGCCAACGGAAAACGAGATAATCCCGAGTATCAGGGAAATATAGTGCGAGTACCAGTCGGGCATGAAAAATGTCCCCGTCGTTCCTCCTTGTGTGATTCCCAGCTGTCACTGTAGCAGCGAACCCTGTTAATCGCCTGTGCCGCCAAGAGCCTTGCACACATCCATCTCCTCAGTATTGGCTACTTGGCCTCCGTATCCGTCAGACACCGACCGCCCGCGTTAGGGTGGTTTGTACAGTCCTGACAGGTCAACCTTCAATTGTTGATACGGATCAGAATCCGTGGTTGGCGGGCAAAATGTCATTCTCGGTACGCATAGATTCTGGGCGTTTCTGCAACAGCTAGCGAACTTGTCCTATCCGCCGTACTTCGGTGGCTTTGGAACTCATGGGTCTTTTTCCTCTCTACACCGTGGAGCTATGCGCTATAGTCGCCCCGTCCCCGGATTGTACAGCTGCCGCGATATGCAATCGAGGTGACCATGCGCCTTTTCGCTGCATTGTTCCTTCTGTCTATCAGTTTCTACATTACTTCAGCGCTCGCCTCACCCGACCTGCAAGAGCAACATGCAACCGCAAAAGCCCTGGTAGACGCCGATATCATTGACATGATCAGCGCCGGCCTCTCGCCAGAAATCGTGATTGCTAAGATAGCCTCATCAACGTGCGAATTCGACACCTCACCTGCCGATCTGAAGAAATTGAAGGCGAGCAATGTTCCCGAGGCGGTTATCCTTGCGATGATCCAAGCTACCAACAGATCGCACGGTCCGGAACCAACCGAACCTCAGCGATCAGCGCCTGCCCTCGTCCGTTGCACCCACACCGACCCGGTTCCTGTTTTTTCCGCGCCACGGGTTCAACAAAATGGTAACCAAAGCGGATCTGATTTTTACAAAGTCTTCAACCTGAAATGCGGGGATAGAGTTACGCTGATAAACCCTGAAGATGATCAAACATGGATTAAAATCCGCGCAGCAGACGGCCAAGAGGGATATATGGCGTCCATTCTGCTTTCAAGGGATCGATCTTTAGAATCCAACCCAAAGGAGCATGCGAGCACAGCCTCAAGTAAACAAGAAGACATTCAAAAAGCGAGCGACGATCTTGAGGACTGCAGAACAAGGTCACAAAACGAATACGATACGAAAATGAACGCCATAAACACCGTGGCGCTCCAACCCATGACGCGAGTCGCTGCGTCAAGCCGTCTCAAACAAAACTATGATGTAGAACTCCGCCAGTGCCGGTCTCAATATGAGGCGCGCCTAAAGGAAATTAATGCTGAATGAGGAAGGATTGCATCAGCCCTTGGTTCGGGAGACGTAAGATGCAGATCAGTGCTGTATCCAGTGCTGGCAGTGGAGGCTCCGCCCTTTGCTGCGAACAGAACCCATTGCGATTGTGTCCTGAAAGTGGTTTCCTCGCATAGACGATTGGGATAGTTTCTTTCTCATAACTGAATACAGAGTGAGGAAGTGCGGCATGTCCAATGAAGGTCTCGGCGGTACAAAGGATCGCATTGCTCGCGTCGAGGAGCGGCAACCCGGCCAATGGCGTACGATCTCATCTGACTTCCTGTTCCTGGCGTCCAAAATTTACAAGCTGTCGGAACAAGAAGCCAGGATTTCGCCTGGCGGAAATAGCTCACAAATGGTGTTCGCGGGCGTTCCTCTACTGGTGTCCTCGATTTATGCGCTAATTATTGAGTGCGAGAGCATAGGAATTGTTGGGCCTCCGGACGTTGCGCCTATGGAAGCACTTCCAAGAGTTCTCCAAACGCGATACGGCTTATCAGGAGAACAGTTGAAAGACTTTCGTTGCCTTTGCGAAATCCGCAATGAAATTGTTCATCCGGTGCCGCTTCCTCCGGGTACCTCCGACAACTGGCCTGACTATCTTCGGCGGATAAAGAACAAGAAGCTGGTTGTAGAACACCCAGATTCAGGCGCGCACGGTAGCTTTTTTGATCAGATGGCATCGCATGAGTTGTTTGCTTGGGCGGTTTACGTTACCTACGTAGCGTACCAAGCTGTCATCAGATCCATCCCAGATCAAGGAATGCTCCTTCAATTCTTTTTGACTACATTCGGTAGCTTCTTGAATTCCGAAGACAGAAAACCTGTGAGGAAGAGCTAGCGCACATTTGGAAGTGGCGCCTGGTCGGGGCTGAAACCGGAGATGGACTACTGCTTCGACACCAGTGCGATTAACCGACTCCATGATGACGGGTGTCGCCATGAGATTGTGGCCGGACTGCTGAGCACTAATCACGTTCTCGTCTCGGAGTTAAATCTCGTGGAAGTTATGACGACGGAGGCCATGGATCGAAGACTCTCGTTGATCCTGCTATTGAGGCATCTAACGCGAGGTGTTATGCCGTTGTTGACTCCAACTGCACTGCTTCGCACCTTGACGATAGCTCGTTTCAACGGCATTTCATCGCCGCCGATAACAAGCGACGGGACGTGTCCAGAAGCCTGGTTGGCACTGCAACACCCAGAGAAATTTCTTGACGAAGACGCTCGGCAATTTTTTTATAAAGAGAAGAAAAACATTGAAGATCGATTCACAAACGTCCATCGGGTTGCGCGCGTAGAACTATCAGACCTTTTTCCAGGTGGCCGACCAAAGAGTCTGGGCCAGACGCTTCGCTTCTTTTGCAAGAATCCCCTTTCGTTTCTCCATACAGCTTCAGTCCTCCATGAAGGCATCACCGGAAAGGCTCTCGACATGGATGGTATGCGCCTGCTTTTCACTGATTTGCCGGAGTGGTCGCTCTATCTGGCTGTGTGGGCGCAGGGAATGTACGCGCGCGCTTTTCAAAACGAAAATTACGGCTCTACCAGGAACGCTGGGACAATTGATCTATTGTTCGCTCTCTATTTGGAGCATTGTGATTTTCTTGTGACCGACGACCGAGAGCAATTCAAGGCTCTCCGCGTGATGAATGTTCTATCTCGACGGCGACAGCCACGCGCGACGGTTCTTCTTTACGACCAGTTCAGAAGACGGCTCGTCCTTAATTGATCAGATAGATTGCGCTCATCAGGGGGATTAGTTCGCCACACTTTGTCTGGGATCGGTCAATCCCCCCGCGTGAATCCACTTTACGGCGTCTTCGATTACTGCGTGGACGGGCTGATGTCCTTTCCCTACTGGAATGAATCCATAAAGCGCGGTGTACAACCCTTTTTGCTGAAACCGGTGATGCACTCTATATGTGCCGTCAGCAAGTTTGCTTTCGATGGAAAGAGTATAAATGCCGTAATCGACCGAGTATGGGACTGGAGTAGAACTCGTGGTGGTTGTCGTCACCGTGCCGTCATATCGCCCCGTGTTGCCTTCATCATCCGTCACCGTTCCGCTGACGGGGTCAGAATGTTGGGAGGTTTCTGTTTCGACTCTTGTGCCGTGATAAGTGTCGGGCGTTACAACGATTAAGAACACGAATGGGACAGATGTGGATGGAGCGGCATAGCAAACGTCGGGGTATTTCTTAGCTAATTTCTTAGTGAACCACTTTTCATCGTTCTTAGATAAACCCTGCGTCACATTCTTTAAAACATCCTGCTTAACAACAGAAAATGTTACGCCGCATCGCTGTGACCAGGCGTGTGAGCTTCCCACAGACAGGATCAAGGCTACGATCGCAGGTCTGAGCATGAAGTCTCCTCCCAAAATGCGATGCTTTCGTTAGCTGCATGGCCCTGGGTTCAGCCGCTAGTCGCTGCTCCGATCTTAGGCTGGATTTGGCCGACGTGGAAGAAAACGATCTTTGTGGTGGTTACCTTGACTCTTGGGAAGCAACGATGCGATGCGCCTCTGCTGGGGTCATACCCTCGGGGAGAATCAACGCGCGCACGACCTTCCCGTTGTCGAAGGTAATCCAAGGGGTCGCAGTCGGCTTAGAGGGATCGCCAGGCACTCGACACACGCTCCCGCTAAGGATCACTTCTAGACGGTTGGTTTGATCATCCTTCTGACGAGCGAGCATTCGAGCGGCTGCTCGGGATTCTGGTGAGCCAATCGGGTACTGACCTGGCTTTAAGGTGTTCATAGGCTGTGCTCCAATCGGCTCATCCGTCGATCAACGATACAACGTGCTTCGTCAGGGCTCATCCCATCCGGCACACATAGCGTACGGACTAGCTTTCCGTCGAACGCGCCGCCCTTACATGGCGTCCAGGGTGACGCTGAAGGCGGCTCGTCCGCAGGCGTCATCCAAGGGCTGAGGACTATTTCGACTCTCTCGAGGCGATCGCCTTTTCGTTTCGCCAGTATCCTTGCAGCCGCCCTCGACTCTCTGGACTGGAGCGGAAAATCGCCTGGCTTAGGGCCTGAGTTTGTAACGGGCAGGAATGGCCCTTTTGCTTGATTATTCATCGATTTCACCCCGCTGACTGTCCCCTGGAGTCACGCTCACTAACTGGGAGAACCAGGTGGGCAAACTGCCTTCTTTTGCATAGGTTTCGAGCTCGGCGCCGGTCATTCGCTCGAACAGATCGTTGAGATTCACGTGCTCACTGCGGTCCACCCAATGCCCTTGAGCGTTGATTTTTGCGTAGGCTTGGACGGCGGCTACCACTGCCGCGGATGTAACCTCAACCTCCCCAGCCTTTTCGATAATCCTCTCCAGGGCCGCCCGAATGTTCCGCTGGCGTTTTGCGAACAGAGAGAAGGCGTGCGCGTGGCGGTACACGGTCGTTCGCCCGGCCAAGCCATATTCTTCCGCTATCTTCGTGGCTCCAGTCCAGTTGACGAACTCGGCATCGATCTCTTCGAGTTTCTCATGCGCGCAGATCGTGCAATTGCGCCTATGCCGTCCTAGGGAGACAAGTTTCGGGCTTCTTCCGCTGCGCGTGTTCGTCACCTGGGCCTTCCCCATGGAATGGTGGGAGCGCTGGGCTCGACCATGAATCCAACTCCGGGCGGGCGCGGCAGGCTCCTGCGATCCCACTCCGCTATCGCCTCTCGGTCGCCGCTCATCACTTTCTTCAATAAGTCCGGTTGCGCTGCCGATTGATAGGTCACCTTTCTGGGTGGCGGCGGAGTGTCTGGACTCACAATCAAACCCTTCTGTGGCGGTTCGGGCGGAGCAAACTTGTTCACAAATTGCACCTCAGGCTTTGGAGCGGCAGGCCCTCCGAAGGAAGGCACTTCTGTATTGCCGTGTACCACGTTCGTTGGCGTGGCATTTCCGAAAGGATTTTCAGGTAATTCTGTTCGGCCAGCGAAGCGTTTATCTGTTGCCGCGCGCCTCTCTACCAACCGTTGGGCGGTCTCTCGCGTCATCAGATCCTTGCCGCGGTTCTCATAGAACTCATCGACGCCTGGCAGCGGCGCCCCGACACTGGCTCCCTTCGTGGGAATATCGAAAGGGCGTTTTGGAATGATGGCATCTGCCAATGGTGACCCCGCCAAGAACCCGCCAACCTCCCCTATTCCTGGCAAGCCCGAGAGATGGCCCAGTCCTGCGCCTGCTACCCGAGCCGTCGCTTTCACAGCTGGCTTTAATGCACCGGCCTCATCGCGTAAAGCCAAACCAATGGCGTCCCGGGCAGGACCTAAACCTCTCGCCGATTCAACTGGGCCTTTGGCCAAAAGAGTTGCTGCACTGGCAGCCGGAACGAGTCCATGCCCAACTACGCCAGCCGTATCGCCACGGCGCGCCGACTCTTCCATCCCAGAAGGATCCAAAACTCCCGTGGCTGTCGTAGCTCCTGCCACGCCGCGATAGAGTGGACTGTAGCCTTGATCTTTTCTGTTCTGGTCAGCGGCAACGAAATTGGCTGCGGCGGCTGGGGCGCGAGACATAGCGCCACTGACTCCGCCAGTGATAGCGTCTCCAATTCCTGAAGCAACGCCAGCCAAATCGCTTCCCACAGCCTTCGCGCCACGCACCAAAGCTGAACCAAAAGGAGTGACACGGTCTTTCTCGAATTGCGTTGGTTGCGAGTTCAAGAGTTTGCTCAATTTGCCTTGCATCGGATGGCCGGGAGGCAGATGAGCAGCGATTTGCTGTAAGTCTTGAATGTCTTGAGTGCTGAACTGTTGGCCGTCAGGCATTACTTCACCCCCACAATCCGGCCATTCGCATCTCGAATTACCTGAATCCCGCCAGTTGTATCAGCGGCGGCATCCGCTCCACCGCGTTGAATCTTCGGAACGCGCTTATCGAAATCTGTTCCGCCGTATCCGTGAACGATCCCGGCTTCGTCGTCATAGGTGTCGCTGTATTTTTTGTAGGCATTCCCTTCCAAAATCTGGCTCAACGTGTTCATGTCATCGAGAACGTTATTGGGAATTGATGCGCCCTTAGTGAGCTTGCCGACTGCCCCAGAAATTTTGTCGAATAGCGAGCCAGCGCCAGCGTATTGCTTGACTTCCGTACGGTTGATGCGCTTAGTTCCCTGCGAAGTAGTGATATCTAGTGCGCCTTCCAGTGGCACGTTGGCGTAGGCCGCCTTGTTTCCGCCCTTAGCTGCATTGATGAAATCGTTCATCGAAGCAGCTTTTTCCGAAGCATCGCGGTAGTTTTCCGAAGCCTTGCGGATCGCACCCCGGCTTTCCCGTTCTACCTGCGCTGATTCAGCAGCGGATTTTTTATCATGTTGTGCGGATAATGTTTTATTCAGCCGAGCATCGGAATTTCTTTCCCGATCTGCTTGCAGCTTTTCGCTCTCCGATAAACGCTTGTCGAGCATTTCATCAGAGTGGGTCCTTCCTGCCTCTTGCTCCTTACGAGCTGCTTCAGCGCGGGTTTCCTGTGAATCGAGGGTTGCCTGAGACCGCTTATCAGCGTCGGCTTCTCTCTGGGCTTCGAGGCGTCCCTTTGATTCTCCTGCGGCTTCAGCGATGTCAGGCCGCTGCTCCACACCCTCTTTTTCGGTGTCAGCCTTTTCCTGTGAAACGTCTTCTTGTTTTGCCTGAGCCAACTTGCCTAGCGTGTTGGAATGAACCAACTGTTTATTGAGGTCGGTTCCGGGAATGTTTTCCATCACAGCGGGGGCGAGAACGTCTCCGGCGATGTTTCCAGCCTTGGCGAAAGCGTGACCTACTTTTCCTAAGAAGCCGGGGTGTTCGGAGACCGGACTTCCCCACGGGTGAGCATTCGCGTAATCCTCTGCGGCGATTCGTTGGCCGAAGTAGCCCGCGGTACCCGGCTCTGCCGTGATTGTTGGCTTGCCAGCGCGAAATTCACTTCGGCCCGCGGCGTTCGATTCTTGCCTGGTAGGCTTTTGAATTTGTGCCGGAGGAGCGCCAACAGGCAAGGTCTCAGGTGCAAGCCCCGGACCAGCGATTTGAGGCGCTGAGGGCGCAATACCAGGAGGGCCAATCAGGTGCGGCGCGTGTATCGCCGCTATTTCGTCAAGATCGCTTAAATCGAGTTTCAGTGCCATTGAATTATCCTCTTCTCAAAAACATGTGATTTTGGGCAGTCTTATGTGGACGCGATTCACTGCTGAATTGAAAGGGCTTCCTCACGACGATTCCAAGACCCTTTTGGGCAGCGATCTTGCCGACCAGAGCGAGAATCGCTCCCAGCAGCCCACTCCCCAACCGGACTAGTAGTTCGTAGCTCATTCGACTATCGGCGGCGGGGCGGGGGCCGTGTTCGAAGGCGGCGCGGCTGGGGCGTTGTAGGCACCCGAATCCCAAAATCCCGTAGATGGGCGAGAGGCGCCGGTGATGTCGCTATTCAGCGCAGTGATGCCCAGGCTGGTGAGATTCGCTCCCAAACTCTGTGCTGGACTTCCGGTTGGAATGCTCAGATTGGAATTGAGCAACGGGTTGCTCTGGATGGTGTTGGGATCGCAGGAGCAGGCCGTGCGCCAACTTGAGAGACTTCCATACTGACATGGGCCGCCGCAACCGCCCCACTGCCATGGATCGTTATAGGAAGCGTTGTAATAGATGTTTCGGTCGGAAGTGTACGAGCCTTCCGCGGTGTTCAGCACATAGTAGCCGCTGCCTGATTCAATGTTGTTTTCAACTGTCCAGCCCGAAGCGGTGATGTTGATGGATGGCCAGGGATTTGAGGAGTTCCCGGCATCGAGGAAGGTATTGTTTACCAAGACGCCGTTCGCGGAATAAGCCACGAACAATCCAGTGGAGGCCGCAGGTGTGTCTGTTTTGTCGAAGGTGTTGTTGAAGATTTGCCAACTGCCCATCGTTCCACCCGAGCCGCCGTTATTGTTTTCCAGGTAGATGAAGCTGGTGGAATTGGTTACTGATCCGCTCATCACGTTGTCGTAGGCCATCAGCGTTCCGACGATGGAGGCGGCAGGATGGTTCGTGAAGGGATGAAAGAAATTGTGGTGGTAGTGATCGCCTGAGTCGTACCAGTTTCCGGAAGTCGTATAGGTATTGTGATCGACACGGATATTGGTGAAGGTGTTGGTGCCGCTGTTTCCCGGCCCCATTTCGATACACTGATTGCCTAGGCTGCAACTGTTTCCCGTGATGACCAGATTTGACTGACTGCCCTCGAAAACCACATAGATCCCAACGTCGTACTGCGTGAAGGTGTTTCCGGGGCCGATAGTTATGTTGGAGGCAAGATAATTCTCAACGTCGTAGCAACTGCCACCATTCGAATCCCCTGAAGTATGTACGTAGCAGGGGCCGGCAGTTAGGTTCTTGATCGTATTGTTGTTTCCACTATTCCAAATTAGCGTGCTGGCGTGCTGGTAGGTTAGACCCGTCCCATTGGCGGTGTTTTGGATGATCCCGTTCGTTCCACCGTCGAGTATCCAGTAGGATTGCCCGTTTAGGTCGATGCCGCCGTTGCCGTTTCCGAAGTACGGCGCCTGAACGATCGCGCCGGTCTCCCACCGCAGAGTGATGGGATTGCCACTCGAACCGCTCCCGAGCATCGTAAAGAATCCATTCGTGCCGGCGGAAAGCGTAAAGGTCCCGCAAAGATGCAAAGTATTGCCAGGCACATCGTCGCCAATCCCATGGGAGGTCACTGCGCGTGCATCGGCGCAATCCGCTCCGGTGTTTCCGCCAGCCGATGACTGGGCGAAGTAGATATTGCTGGCTAGCGCGGGCATGCCCCAGAGCAACGCAACGATGAAAAGGAATTTCTTCATTGGTAAGATGTGCGCGCGATGGAATTGCTTACTCTGATTGGCTCGACTTGAAATGTCGCCGTGGGATTGCCGACCGTTACAGACGCCAATTCGGCTACCCGCTCTCATTGCAGGTACCTCGGGGCGAGCGCATTTGTCTTCGGCGTCGGTTCAGGACTCGATGTGATTTGGGTTTTATTTTTGGCAGCAAATATTCCATTCACGAGACCGGAGACAACGTAGACGCGACCCACACCCGCTTTTACGGTCCAATCTAAAAGCTGAGCACGCTTAAGTCGTCGCCTCCACAACTCAAGCGTTCTCGGCGAAACCTGAAGCCATGAAACGAGCTCTGCGTCGGAAATGACCCTGCCCTCTGCTACAAACGCCGGAGCTTCTGCGGTCCAACTGTCCGGAATGAAGCGAACGAGGAGGGTGAGCAGCCACAAGGACGGACCGATAGACTTTCGAGGATCGTGGAGGGGACTTGGTGGCGCGCAGCTCACGGAGCCACCAAGAGGCTGCAGCCCAAGTTAGGTGTACCGAAACTGTACCCGACTCGGGCGAAACTGGCGACGCTGGCGCTGGTAGCGGAACGGAGAATCAGTAACTTGCGTTGGTTCAGTGGGCCTACGGAGTTCGAATCCCACCCTCTCCGCCATCCAGTCTTGGGATTTTCTCTGCCAAAGATAATTCATTGCCAGATGCGCGATATTGCCCGGAATTTGCACAAATCCCAGGTTAGGCGCCTCAGATTTGTGCAAGACCCTATACGTTTTTCACGGTAAGGCCGGAATCTTCACCTTGCTTCGTCCACCGGTGTACTTAACAAAGTGCCGTCTGATGTCGTCGAATCTCTGATGACCCGGACCTTCGTGCTGGGACGCGGTGGATCTGCCTCGCGCAGTTGCCGCAATACTTCATCGAGCGGCTGTTTTCTCCATGGTCCCGAATCGAAAGGCTCGGCACCGGTAAGCAGGACATAGAGCACGACTCCAAGCGAATACACGTCCGTTCGCTCTTGCGAAACTCAGACGCCGCCGCGCTGCCTTGGCCTTGGCCCTCCATTAGATAGCCTTCCCCTCGTAGATACGCCAAAAGTCCCCAATTATTCGCTCCCAACTCCAGCGTGGGCTCCAATGCTTTGATGGCATTCATTGGATTGTGAGTCTGCAGCTCAAGGGCGGCCCGGATCGCTGGAAGCCAGTAACGTTGGATCATTGTATCCAGGGGAAAATCTTGACTGAGCTTCTCCGCCATGTTCTGCGCTTCGGCAGCGGACCCGGCCCTTGCAAGAACGAACGCAGCTTGCACTCGCACATCTCTGCCGGAATTCAATGTCAAGGTTTCCTTTAGGGAGTTCGGGAGTTGAGCGGAAAAGAAACTTTAATCCGGCGGTGCCTTACTTTTTGAGGGTATACGACTTGTCAAACTCAGCGACGATATTTGGGTTGTAAAAATCCTTGCGGGAACCGCCAATATTCGCTGGATCCAGATAACGAGTTTTCATGTATTGAGGATTCGCTACCAGTCGCTTTCGGAGGTCGTGGTATTTGCCATTTGCCTTAAAATCCAAATATCTCTTCTTGAGCTTATCGGTGAGCTGATTGTAGCTCCACGGATACTGTTCCCGGATGTCTTCCTCCGTTAGGTTTACCCTAAGCGCTGTCGGGTCGTTGGGAACGTTGGCGACGATTATGGCAGACGCCGCTCCGGCACTCGTTCGCTTGAAGGAAATGTTGACGTCGAGAGAAACGTGGTAGTCCTGTACCTCGACGTCGTGACCTTCCTTCATAAGCGTCGCAAGATAGTTGACGACGGTCTGTTCCTGATTCGAGAGAGTGATCGCTGTTGCGGCCTCACCTGATGGCAGAAAACCAATGGGCATCAAATATAGGCTATAACTCGATAAATCGAGATCAAGCCATTGCTTTCCGAGTTCAATGAAATTGCGCAAACATGCGGTTCCTATTTCTAATACGAGTTTCGAGAGTCTTGAACTCGCGTTAATAAAATGAATAGCGTTGTCACGAATCTCCGCTAACGCTGCAAGATTCTTTTTGATTGGTTCAGGTACCGTAATCCCTTTCTTCTCCAGGCGGGAAATGCATTCATCAATCCCCGGTGTCATGCTGTTACCCGTTCGATTACGCTTAACATATTGCTTCTTTGATAGTTTCCCAGATGCAGTTTGTTTTGCAAAATAGACATAAAGACAACTGGGTTTGTTGTCGTTAACGGCTAGAAGTTTCGAATTAAGTAAAAGCTCCCACGCATTGAGCGCTAGGATAGCGAAGGTTTCTTCACGATATGCAAATGTCGGTTTGTTGTAGACCTCAATAGAGGAGATTAGCGCCGCTTCGGCATTCTTCATAAGTCGCTTTGAACGTACGAAACGTGACATGGTAGTTCCGGCTGATTGGCCTCTTCAAAGAATACAAATTTATTTCCTACATCACTTACTGACTAATATCGACACGATATAAGTCTCACCCTGAGCTGAGAATCAATGAGATCTCCATTCCTCCTGGTTAAGGCAAACAAACATTACAACGTCTGTAACCTGCACGCTGAGCGTCGCCTATCGAGGCGAATGAAACGATATTTCGACCGGAAATCTTTAGCGCCCATGCACAAGAGGGCCTGTGATAAATCTGTCGAGCCCTGCTGCCCACCACTGCAACTGATTGTACAGTTCTTGAATAGGAATACCTTGATGATGCGCTAACACTTAGTGGTGGCGACGCAATTGGCAATGGGGGTCGTACTGTTGTTGGAGTTGAATAACGGGCGGGCGTTGGTGTAGATGGGTATTGCAGTGGGGATGTAATAGGGTTAATCGGCGATGGAGACGGATAGTAATGTGAAACTGCAGGCATTTGCGACGAAGCCATAATACTGCTAGAGGCCTTAGCCCTGTTCACAGCTTTAAACAGGCCAAAGCCAAGGCTGCCAACGATAAAAGTGGTTATTGTCGCAGCCTCTGACACGTCTCTAAGGCGCAGGTCACGATAGGCTCCATTCAAAAGTGGGAACCAAAACACGGCGAACAAGACTCCAACAAAGCCAAATCTCCACGCCGTGGCTAACGCGTTTCCGCAGACCCAGTGCCAATCTATTCCCGCCGTGGTCGAGACAGGAACAGTTGATGTATTAGAAAGAAGGGATTGAGTGGTTTGTGACTGGGTTGGAGTTGCTTGCGACCGACCGGGATTACCAGACGGTGGGACTGTCATAGTTGCTGGCGCGACGACGTTGGTCGATGAAGCGCCGCTTAGAGCTTGCCCGGGAATCACTTCGCGAGTTTTTGTCGATATTACAACCCCAGCTGGTGCAATCATCCAAGAGGGGAGCTTTGACGTTGGTGTTACCAATTCGGAGAGGACGGGTGTGGAAGTGGGCGCCGATCGACATGCTGTCTCGAGCAACTCAACCAGCATTTTGTGGGTTTTCCCAATGCGTTTTACATCTGCAAAGAGCGTCGACTGACTCGGATTCACAAAATCGGGTCTCGTGAAAATCAGGTTTTCATCATGAAACCTTTTCCATAAATCCGATCGCTCCGCAACAGATATCAACGACAGATAGATCACGATGATTGAGAAATTATCGAGATTGCGATTGAAAAAGAATATGTCGCGATTCGGATGCTGATAATGCCTGTGGCCCAATTCACTGGAAACCATATTTGACATCGAGGGCACGAACATCCCGTCGAGATCTGTACCACGCTCGGCACGATTGATCGAAGTGTGTACACTGCTGGCGGCCCGCGCCGCTGAGCTGGGTGACGCCCTCTCAAACAGCGGCCTCACAATCACTTCGAAAGCGCCGGGAGAAAACCCACAAGGTGTGGATGACCTAAAATATAGTGGGATTGTATATCACTAATATAATCTTACTCATAAGTAAATGGCAAATATTGAGGATCTTTTCAACAATCAGAAATTGAACGTTGGGCTTCGTGGTCCGGATTTTTTGGCCCAGGCATGGGTAGCTTGGAAGGAAAAATCTGGTAGCCGACGTGGTTGATTTGCGATGTCTCTAGCAGTTCTAGCTTTCGTGCACTTTGTTCCGTGGGCGATATTTGGTGCCTTTCTTAGGACCTCTGGGCCCTCTTTGTACGACATTGGCAAAAATAGCCCCGTACAGCTCTCGCTGGTAGTCGTGGGACTTGAGCACAACGTGTCCGTTGCGGGTTGTTTTTTGTAACTATTACTCCTGTGTCATATGCCCCTGTTCCTCTGGTTGTGGCGTAGTTGCGCCACTCGGTGTCTGGATTGGTAATGGTAGCAAGCTGCGTATCGTCAAACTGGGCCGGTCCTTTTTGTACGTTGTAAAATGTTCTCGCAGTGATCAGTATTCTTTTGTTCAGCAGGGCATTCCCGCGGTCGACATCAGCGACGGGATTCAAAGCGTTGATCCCAAAATCGACGGACTCAAACTGCAGAAAGAATGGTTGGTGACGAAATATCACACTCCGCTCGACAATATGGATCAGGTCCTCGACTACGCGTCCGGAGCAAAAGCCGCGGGAGTCAACTTCCTGGTGGGTTATGAAATTGCCCAGCAGGACGCCGTGCCGACTTGGAACAAAGACGACTTCGTCGGAGAAAAATTTGGCGCGCGCCACGCTGGTGACGCTTTAGCAGCGAAGTGATTTTTCTGATCGGGCAGACAGATGCGCGGGGAGTATCTTTCTACCGAAACTCAGAGGAAGGTGTCGTGCCAGCTTTTTCCGGATACATCCGTTCGAACTCCGGATCGCCATGCAAAAGCTTGAGGTCCGGATCGCGGCGCGCCCACACGGCGTCCTTCGAACCCGCTTCCCAGGCCTGACGCAAGGCGTCCAGAGCTTCCGTCTTTTTCTTAAGCAGGCTGTAAACGCAAGCCACGTTATAAAGAATGGAAGCTTCGTTGGCGCGCAACGTGACCGCCATCTTCAACTCCGTCATCGCATCTTCCTGCCGGTTCATTTCCGCGTAGTCCGCCCCCAGCAAAATGCGCGCCCGGGCATCTTCCGGCACCTGTTTCAAGTGGTTCTGCAGCGCCGTAATTCTTCTCGCTACCATCTTGCCCTTCGCCTGATCTCTCCCCAAGCCGCCCAGGCTGTTGACGATGGGCACGTAGACGTTGTAATCCTCGCCGCTGGCTTCAATCGCGGATTCCGCAACGTCAGCCACCTCCTGGTACCGGCCCGCCGCGAAGAGTGCCCGGCATAACAGATAAAAAGCGCCGTCGCAATCGCGCTTGCGCTCGATGGCTTTTTTGACCATGCGCACTGCTTCATCGTATAAGCCCGCCGCGTACAGCACCCAGGCCTGGCTGACATGCGTTTCCGGCAAGTCCCACCGCAACGCCACCGCGCGCCCGGAAGCCTCGCGCGCGCGATCCACCCAGATCTCGTCGCGGCTGAAGAACGAGTAATACATCGCGCAGGCGTTGGCGCAAGCGGCGTAGGCCAGAGCGAAACTGGGATCGAGGGTCACCGCATTTTCGAACATCTGCAGCGCGAACTCCACGTCTTGCCGCGTCAAACGCCGCGCGTACCGTTTGCCCCGCAGATACAAGTCGTAGGCTTGCAGATTTTCCGTAGGCTTGTCGGCCAGCGCCTCCAGTTCCTGCGGCGAAAGCGTTACCCGCAGGGCCTCCGCGATTTTCCGCGCCATTTCATCCTGCACTTCGAAAACATCCTTCATCTCGCGGTCGAAGCGCTCGGACCACAGCGTAAAATCCGTCTGCGTGTCCACCAGTTGCGCGCTGATGCGCAAGCGCGCGCCGGCGCGCCGTACGGTCCCGGTCAGCGCATAGGCGGCACCCAGCTGCTGGCCGATCTGCGCCGGAGTAATAGGCTTGTCGCGAAACGCCAGCACCGTGGGCCTCGAAAAGGTGTTGAGTCCTCGTATTTTCGAGAGCTCGGTGATGACGTCCTCGGTAATCCCGTCACGCAAGTATTCGTCCTCTTTGACCCCGCTTTGATTTTCGAAATAGAGAACGGCCACGGACTTCTTGGTTGCGGCGGGCGCCGCGGGTTGCACGTGCGAGGAAGATGTTTCAGGCTTTTCCACCGTGGGGCGCCGCCCGGAATCCAGATCTCGTTTCAGACGCTTCAGGTCCGCGCGAAGTTCCGCGGCGGTCTGGTAACGCAGTTCGATATCCTTTTCGAGTGCTTTGGCAAAAATGTTTTCCATGGCCAGCGGCAATTTCGAATTGATCTTGCTCGCGGGTGCGGCTTCGGAATGCAGAATGCCGTCAAAAATCAACGCCACGGTCGAGCCCGAAAACGGAGTCTCTCCGGTAGCCATTTCGTACAACACGATGCCGAGGGAAAATAAATCGGAGCGTGCGTCCAGGTCTTCGCCGCGAGCCTGTTCCGGGGACATGTACATCACCGTGCCCACCGAACTTCCGGGACTGGTTAGAAATGCATCGCCCCTCATCAGTGTCTGGGAGGGCAGAGAGGCTTGGCTTGTCAGCCTCTTGGCAAATTCTGGAGTGGCGGCAAGCTTGGCCAAGCCAAAGTCCAGGATTTTGGCCTGGCCGCGGTCTACCATGAAAATGTTGGCGGGCTTGATGTCCCGATGAACGATGCCTTTGGCGTGTGCGACTTCGAGGCCGTTGGCAACCTGGATGCCGATGTCCAGCAATTCGATAATCGAGAAGGGCTTGCTCGAAATACGCTGCTTTAAAGTCTGACCCTCGAGTAACTCCATTGCAATGAACGGGCGCCCTTCGAATTCCCCGATGTCGTAAATGGTGCAGATATTCGGATGATTCAGCGAAGAGGCGGCGCGCGCTTCGCGGCTGAATCGTTCGATGGCTTGCGGGTCCTGCGAGGTGTCGTCGGGAAGAAATTTCAGCGCAACGTTTCTCCCAAGGCGTGAGTCCTTGGCTTTGTACACCACGCCCATGCCACCGCCGCCAAGCTTTTCGACCACGGTGTAATGAGAAATGCTGCGACCAATCATGGACGCGGTATCTGACATCGCCCGACGGAGTCTATCCCAGCCTTTGGTAGCAAGCAAATTCTCTAGGCCGAGAGCGCCTCATCGCGCGGGTGATCGGAAAATGCCCTGCTCCACGCGTTCGGTTCACAATAATCCCCGGCCAAACGCTGGAGCATTACCGATTCGCTTTTTGATTCGAATCGCGGGGCGGCGCGGAGCAGCTCCAATTCGCCGCGTCTTAAAGAGCGAGTTTTCACGGATCGATTCCGGGCCGCCCTGCCAGCGAATGAACTTGAATTCCGCCACGCGCAGATTCGTTTCCAGATCAAAGGCCCGCCCCGTGTTTCCCGCGCCGAGTGAAACGTATTCTATGACTTCGCCCGGCCGAAGAATATGCGGAAGACATAGGAGTATTCCTAGCGCGTGAATGACAACATTGATTTGTCCTGCCAACTGCTTGATTAGGCCAGCAGCGCCGAGCACTTCCGCCTTTGCTCCGGTCGTCGTCAATACGGCAGCGTAGCTGTCAGCCGAGGCTCCTCTTAGAGACTTTTCAATCTGATAGATCGTCCGCGTAAGGTCAGCGCCGCGAAACGTCTGCAGCAAGTGGATGGCGTCTTCAATCGCAAACTGAGACGGCTTAGTTTCTTCTGCCATACTGCAGGCAACTATATCGAAGTTCACGCTGGGCGGCTAAGGCCGCCGCTTTCGGGAATGATAACGTCCTTTATCATTCGCTATTTGAGTTGGCAAGCCCACGACGGGTTTTGGGGCGTTGGGCCGATAGGCCGGTTTTAGTCCAAGTGAAGCGGCCCCTTTAGTAAACACTTGCCGACTTGTGGTTAGTAATCCGGGTTACTTACTCGAAACGTTTCGGGATAACTTCCGTGTAGCCGACATCCGCCCACAATTTTAACAACTCATCTCAGAGGAGTTTCCTCAGAATTGCTGCGGCAGCCAGCGAGATCAAGCGCCCGCGTCACTCGGATCGACGGGCGCAGCGAGCGCCTTACGTCACTCCGGTAGTCCGACGCGCCTGCGGAGTTCGTCAAAGCGTGGGTCGGCACGGAGGCTGTCCAATCGCGCATCCGCCGTTAGATAAACCAGAAGGTACGAGCGGTCCTCGTAGGCACGATTTAACCACGCGAATGCCTTGTCCCTTTCCCCCAGGCCTGCATAGATCACTGCAACATTGTATGGAGCGACATAGCTATGCGCAGACAGTTCTTTCAAATGGTCCAAGACTTTTGTGCTTCAGCCGTCTTCCCCGATAGCGCATAGGCATGTCCAAGACTGGACCAAAGCTCAGTGTTGCCCTCTAGCGCAAGCCCGCGCTGGAACGCTTCGATAGCCTCGGGCAATCTTTTTCTTTGTTCATACGCTCGGCCAAGAAAGTAATAGTCGAACCAATAATTTGGATCCAGGTCGATGGAATAACGCAGTTGCTCAATCGCTTTGTCCCATTGGCGCGTGAAGACCAGAACCGATCCCAGGTTTCCATTGAGTCCCGTCGAAAGTGGGTCGGTTTGCAACGGCCGCCTGGCTTCATTTATTGCCTCGTCAGCTCGCCCCATCGGCGCTAAGAACCAGGAATAGTATCCGTAAGCATCGCCAGAGTGCGGATCCAGTTCGATAGCTCGTTTGAACTCTCGTTCCGCAGCAGCCAATCCCACTCGTACCATTGGGATTCTATGGCGAGAGCAACGTGAGCTTCCGCGTCGCTCTGGTCCAGAGCTAAGGCCTTCCTGGCCGCATCTCTGGCCTTGGGTCCTGCTTCTCTTGGGATCCCATGCCGGGCGATCCAGTACTGCATCGCCCGAACCTCCCTGCGCCAGCAAAGCTTGCACCGCGCGCCTGACTTCTGGATCGGATTTCGCCAACAACGCGGCCCGCTCCTCGCCGGAAACCTCCAGCGCGGCGTGATAAAGCGCTTCCATAAGTTGCCAGTGTTCGGGAGTCGTCGCGGTGCCCTCGAAAGCGCCGCCAATGTTACCGCATTCGTTTAAGATCCTTTGCGCAACAGCCCCGAGGTGCCCCGTGCTCGGGGCGCGGGTATTGATTTGGTTCGTTCCGCAAGAGCGTGAGTATTACAGATTGAATATCAATGAGCCGCGGAAACGGGAACAAGGACGACTCTTTCCGACAGTGAACGCAAACTGAAATCCCCGCCCAAGCGGAGCTTGGACGGGGCACCCTCGAGAGCGAACAGGGTTATATCTTTTACTCCTTCGGCGCTTCCACACGAATCTTTGTGGCTGTGATTGTAAAAGTGCCTGAGGCGACTACATTCCCATTCAGATCGTAATAGGAGAAATCGCCTGAACCGCTGTAGCGGTTGCCATCAAGTTTCGTCGTTTGTCGTACCTTCCCGGAGCCGGTCGGATTTCCATTGGCGTCATAGGTGAGGTTGAGATAGGTCAGAAGAAACTCATTTTTTCCTGCGATTCTCCAGGCCCCATGTCCAGCAGTGGCCAGGTATCCCGGGGTGAAAGATAGCTGATCGGCTTCTACGTAACCTCCGCCTGCGGCATAGGTCTCGGTGCCAACAAAAACTATGGGAGCGCCGGTAGGATTCGGTATGGTGACGGTGTAGAGCCACGATTCCCTCCGGTGTTTCGCTGGCCGCCTTACTCTGAGCAGTGTCCTGATTTTTACTGCGTGAGTGGGCGTGAATCGGACCCCATTGGCGTCGAAAAGTTTGCCGCAAGGTAAGCTTGGCGTGGATTGAGATGTTCCGGTCCGATTCGCTCGAAAACTAAATTAAACCTGTTAGGCCAGGGCGGGCTAAAGCATTGACTTGAATCCACCCTGGTTATTTTCCAAATCCATTAAAGCGAGTTAGAGCCGCTACGTATTCGGGAAACGAACGACAGATGGAGAATCGCCAGCCAAAACGTCAACCCAACTTGGCAATAATCTTTTTGTGCGTTTAGCCAATCGAGTGTGCATTTGTTGCAAGAGCGATGGTGCCGCACACTAAGGAGAATTGATCCCCTTATAGGGCTTTCGAGTTGGGCCTCATCTGGGGTACTCACCGCCACAACTCGACTAGAACAAGCCGCACTCGTGCACTCTCCTAGCCTCCTCGCGCTTCCGATTCAGCCGCAAGACTTATAGGTATTGACGGGGATACACGTCCCTATCAAAACGACACCAGCCGGAATCCTCACTTGCCGCTTCGCCCCGAACTCTCACGCGCAGACACTTTCTTATTGGCCGTCTTCTTGGTGGGCTTGATTCGGAGTGCCTCTATTGACTCCCGACGTGTAGAGACGGCCATTAACCACGCCTCGAGCCCGAATTCAAGGCCGCTTGCAGGTTTGCGCTCGCCCAGCACTTGAGCGGCTTCTAACGCCACGGCTCCATGTAGGAACGCCCAAAGCGCGACAGACGCCTGCGCAGCTCGGTCCGACCCGGCAATTCGTTGCACCTGCTCGACAGTGAACGCCCAGACGCTTTGGAGGGAGGTCGCATCGTGCTCCGGCGCGTGGAGACTCATCATCACCTCGTAGAGGTGACGGTTGTCCCTTGCGAACTTTACGTAAGCAGATGACATCTTGCGGATTGTGGTAACCGGTTCGCACCCGGCCGCTGCCTTCCTCAGCGTCAGTTCCAGTTGCCGGGCAGCTTCGTTTGCTAGCGCAGCTTCCAGTGCTGAGCGATCGGAAAAGTAACGGTAGATTGCATTCGGCGCAAGGTCGAGGGAGGCCGCGAGATTCCGTAACGACAAGTCGCGGATACCCCCGTGCGCCAGATCCTTCACCGCGGCCGAAAGGATGGTCTGGCGGTCTGTTTTCGACGGATAAGGCATGAGGAATACTGTACACCTTGACATCCGTAACAGCGAAGATGTACAGTGAACATATTGAAGATGAACAGTGATCATCTTAGGAGAAATGCGATGGTGAACAGCAAAGATGTCGTGATAACCGGAGTCTCCACCGGAATCGGTTGGGGAACCACAAAGGTGCTTGTCTCAAAGGGATTTCGCGTGTTCGGTTCTGTACGCAAGCAGGCTGACGCCGATCGTTTGCAAAGAGAGTTCGGGAACGGCTTCGTGCCTCTCATGATGGACATTACGGACGCCAACGCTGTACATCAAGCTGCCCAGAAGGTCGGCTCCATGATAGGCGACAGGAATTTGGTTGGCCTGGTGAACAATGCAGGAATTGTGGTGAGTGGACCGCTGCTTTATCTGAGGCCCATCGAGTTCAGGCGGCAGTTGGAAGTCAACACGATCTCCCCGCTTGTCGTAATCCAAGCCTTCGCTCCTCTTTTGGGAACG
>Ga0182015_10000779_pt1 | contig 44361 bp, 35 predicted proteins | sample 712P3MmetaG_FD_120478 | JGI IMG/M metagenome (GOLD analysis project Ga0182015, IMG submission 120478) | Permafrost microbial communities from Stordalen Mire, Sweden - 712P3M metaG | ecosystem: Environmental > Terrestrial > Soil > Wetlands > Permafrost | place: Sweden: Stordalen | collected...
AATCCCAATTCTTTGAGCGTACCGTGGGCACGCTGACGCCCCGCCGATGTGGCAAGCGCAATTCGTAAACCGACTCTGGAAAGAGAGTCCAGAAGCTCTGCGACGCCCTGAAGAGGTTGCATCTCCTCGGCGAGTTGGCGCAACATCTCGTCTTTACGTGCCCCGTACTCGACAATCTGAGAAGGACTCAATTCGCCGAGGAAGTGGCATAGGATTTCGTCGCGCTTGCGGCCATCAAGAATAAAATCCAGTTCGGCATCTGTGACTTCGCGCCCCGCCGTATGAAGAAAGGTTTTCCATGCCCGCCGATGGACGGGGTGGCTGTCGATAATCACTCCATCCATGTCGAACACAATTCCACGTAGCATTCTGAGGCTCACTCTTCCGGAGAACCAGGCCAAGTGACTTGGGCTCTGTTGTAGTTTTCCATGGTACCTATGTCGATAATATAGTCGTTGATGTGATACGCCACCATACGACCCACTAATTGCGGCAGGACATGGAACCCGATGTCTGCTGGGATATTGTCCGGTATGACGTCCAGCAACGCTGCCGTGCCGATCATTAAGCCAGAGAATGCGAGATTGCTAGCAGGCTGACTGGGCTTTTCGACGAACTCCCTGATCACTCCGCTCTCATCCATCGCGACAATCCCGCAGCGGCGCGGATCGGCGACCTCGTAAACGCCAAGAGTCGCTGCTGGCCTTCGTTGCCGATGCATTCGCATCATGGCTGCGAAGTCGACTCGGTTGAGAACGTCTGCGTAGAAGATCCCAAAAAACTCATCCGCAGAGACCCAGTCCCGATTGGCACGCAGCGTTCCCGCGCTGCCCAGCAGTTCCGATTCCTCTACGATTCGTACTCGCACACCGCTTGGATTCCGCTGCACAAACTCGCAAACTGCAGGAGCGTGCGCGTACACATTAATAAGTACCTCTTCGATGCCAATGCGCTTGAACAACTGCATCCAGATCGAGAGCAGCGGTACACCCCGGATTGGCACCATGCACTTTGGAATAGAGTCGGTAATGGGTCGAAGTCGTGCTCCATGGCCAGCCGCCAGTAAGAATGCCTTCACTGCTTGCTCGTAGCCACGCGATCTTCGACCAAGCGTAAGCACAAAATTAACATCAATGAGGTCCGTAGAAGATCACAGTGAACATTTGTGAGTTTTCTCGTCGCGCTACGTACCTTCATCAAAATGTGGTCCTTGAACCTTAGTGGAGGTATGATGCTCGGCTTGCACCTGAGACCAGGGAGAACCACCTAAGAGGACGATCCATCTACCACACATGCCAGGCTCTGACCCGAAGCAAAATCGCTGAATCGTTCCCGAAACGATGTAAAGATGGAGTGCGTCACCGACAGGTGCACATCTTCGATAACCTGCATATTCTCCGAAGGAACTACAACACAGAGTTCACAGAGCGACTTCATCCTGCCGCCCTGGAATCCGGTCAACCCGATCGTGCAAGCCCCTCTCTCCCGCGCTGCATGTAATGCATTCAGCACGTTGGGAGAATTGCCACTTCCGCTTATCGCAAAAGCAATATCGCCTGGTTGGAGGAAAGATCGTAACTGTTCAGCAAAAATGTCCTCATAGCTACCGTCATTGGCCCATGCCGTCATAAGTGGGACATTGTCGGTAAGAGCAAGGACACGGAAACGTCGATGGCCATTTACGACAGTCCCCTTGCCAAAGTCGCAGGCACAATGCGACGCCAAAGCCGCGCTACCGCCATTACCAAAAAAATAAACGGCTCGGTTTTCCTGATAAGCGTTCCACAGCGCAGCGGTCACCCGATCAATATGACCGAAGGGAAGACACTTCAGCACACCGGAAACCTGTTGCAAGTAGATTTCCGCCCCCCGTAAACCACTTGCTCTGCCTTCTATAGGCTTTCTACGATTCGCTGCTGTGCTCATGCTTGCTGCACTCCACTTCCACAAAAGAATTTGTCAAGCCAGACGCCACGTTGATTTTGGAACAGAAGAAGAAACTGAACAATCAGTGGATCGCCGCAAGAACCACCCCTGACTCCTTCATATCGGAGTAGGCGTCGGCCATTTGCTCTGGAATTCCGCCACTGCGCTCCACCCACTCTAAGAAATCCTCGAGGATGGTCGAAAGACCGCGATCTGGTGACCAGCCCACCGCGCTCAGCTTCGCGATTGAAGAAACGCTGTGCCGATTGTCCCCACGGCGGTACTCGCCAGGTAATTGCAAATCGACCGCGCATCCTACCTTGTCGCGGACAATCTGCGCATATTCGAGGACACTAGTTGATCGCCCGCTTCCCACGTTGAATGCCTGAAAGTCGGCTTCGTCTTTGCGTAGAACGAGCATGTTGGCCTCCACCACATCTTGAACGTGGACAAAATCCCGTGTCTGTCGGCCATCCTCGTATACCAACAGAGGCTTTCCTCGCAGGGCACGGCTCACAAATATGCGGCAGACGCCCGAGTAATGATTAAAAAGCGATTGCCGGGGTCCTTGCGTAATGGAATAACGCAACGCGACGCTGGGGATGCTATATAGCCAACCCAACCCTAGCGCAGTCTTCTCTTGCGCGAGCTTCGAAACCGCATACTGGTTGTAGGGGTTTGTATAGGCCTCGCATAAGAGGACTGGGTTGCTTTCAAGGCCGCACTGCGGACATAGAATTTCCCATTTGCCCTCCTGCAGTTGCTGGCTGCGGGGTACCGGGAGAAAAGCGCCATGCTGCGCGCATACGTACTGACCTTCGCCGTAAACCGCCTGCGACGACGCTACAATTACTTTTTTTACCTTCAGGTTTTCGCGCACGATAAGTTCGTAAAGCAGCGCCGTCCCAACAGCATTCACGTGTAAGAAGCGAGAAAAATCGGGCATGTAATCCTGATATGCTGCTTGATGCGAGACTACATCAACGCCGCGCAAGGCGTGAAGTAGAACCGTTGGATCCGTAACATCTCCTTTGATGAAGTCCGCTCGGGGCGACAGATAGCTCGGTTTACCGCCGGGATGGATCTTCGGATCTAGGCTGTCGAGAACCCGAACCTGAAAACCCTCCTCAAGAAACCTATCCACTAGGTGGCTCCCGATGAATCCCGCACCGCCGATGACCAGTGCACGCATAATTGAAGATCCGCTCCTTAACGCGTAAGTTCCTTATTTGCCTGAGCCTGAGAATACGGCACCTACCGTGCCTAGCAAAATCCGGAAGTCCAGCCATAATGACCAGCGGCGAATATACTCCAAGTCCAGCCGAACCCATTCGTTGAAGTCACTGACCTTGTTGCGGCCACTGATCTGCCATAAACACGTGATACCGGGCTTCACTGCGAGCTTCTGTTTTTGATATTGGGTAAAGCGCTCGTACTCGGTACGCAGTGGGGGACGAGGACCAACCAGGGCCATATCACCTCTGAGCACGCTATAGAGTTGGGGTAGTTCATCCAAGCTGTAGCGGCGCATCCACAAGCCTATCGCAGTAATTCGGGGATCGCCTGCTATCTTAAATACCGGCCCGGTCATTTCGTTGCGATTTTCTAGGTGTGGCTTCAGGTCGTCCGCATTCACCACCATGGAGCGAATCTTATAGCCAAGGAACGGACGCCCGTTCCTGCCTACAACCTTCCAGCGATAGAAGACAGGTCCAGCCGAAGTCAGTTTGACAGCGAGGCCAAGGACCAGAATTACCGGGGCTACAAGCACGAGCAAAAATCCAGAGAGAAAGATATCCAGCGCACGTTTACAAGCGAGCTGAAAAGGCTGATTCCAACTGCGAGACAAGACTAATGGCTTGTAGATTTCTCCGGAAACAGTGGACATATATCTCACGAACGGCCGGACTGCACAAGTTCGGGTGTTTTCACTTCGTCCGAGGCTCCGACTAGCTGCCTGTACACATTTGCGTGGCGCTCGATCACGTCTTCCCACCGATAATAGGTTTGCGCACGCCGCAGTGCTCGCCGCCGGTACTCGGCAACCAGTTCCGGCACATCAAGGAGTTGCTGCATTTTGTGTCGTAGGTCCGCATCGCCCTCGACACCGTGATAATAAAATCCCGAATCAGATATGACTTCTAGATTGGACGGCGTGTCATTTACCAGCACGCAATTGCCGTATCCCATGGCCTCCACCAATGCGGGATGAGTTCCACCGACCTCATCTGGAAGGACGAACATGTAAGCATTCTGCTGAAGTTGCGCATATCCCTCCCCGTACACGCCACCGGTGAATACAATCCGCGGATCGCTACAAGATTTCAGCGAACGAACGTACCCCTTCTCCCACGGATCATCGCCTACAATTACGAGCTTTTGATCAGTTGAGGTCTTCTGGAACGCTCTGACCAGATGGTGAACATTGTTCTCAGGAACCAAGCGACCAACGAACAACACATAGTTTCTGCTTCTTAGTTGGAATCGGTCTAGAACATCTTTTTGCAGAGAGCGTTGCTCGCACGTACCGTACGCAATACAGGAGGACGCCGCGTGATAGCTTTGCATGTAGTAATGCATTACATCCTTGGAATCGGAGATCAAACCCTGACAAAACAGCACTGCCAGTTTCTCGGAGAAGCGGAGATACCAGCGCGGAAAACGCCCCCACTTGGCGCGTTGCCAGTCCGTGCCGTCCACTGAGCACACAACTTTCATGCCGAATAGCCGAGGAAGCGGGGCAAACAGCGTGACCCCCGTGGTGAAGTAATGGACGACATCCACACGGTGAATTAGAACATGAAGCGTGCACAGAAATGCGTGCACAATAGTGCTGAGATTCTTCGACTTAACAGTTGGCAGATTAATCAACTCCACTCCTTCATAATCGGTGGCCGGAGAAGTAGCCATCGCGGAGCGGTTGTAAACCCTGACGCAGTGTCCAAGCCTTACCAAGCCTCGGGAGAGTTCGTCCACGGCTGTTTCGAACCCACCGAAGCGAGCTGGGATCGCCTTGATTCCGATCATTGCGATGCGCATAGGTTTCGTACGGCTAGCACACATGCGAAGTCTTCAAGTGCTAGTCACGCCCCAAGAATTGCGTAAATCTATTAACATGACGCATGGTGCACACGGTGAGACATGGTTCACTCAGTGACACTTCAGACAACTCAGTTTAACGCTACAGTGGAATCAGCCTCGGCGATCCGCACGCCCGTCGCCAGGAGCCCGACATGAACCCAGGTGAACGCTAGGGTCGAGGCATCGGTTAATTGATAGGCAATAACCATCACGACTGAGCCGGCCAATAGAGCTCCAACTCCAGTGTTGGCCGACCGCCGCTTCAAAAGTATACGCCAAGCACGCCGCCCCAAGTTTACGATGAACCATCCCAGCAGAACCGTTCCTATTATGCCGGTATCATGCATTACGCGAAAAAAGAAACTACCTAACCAGGCTTGGCCCACGCCTTGATAGCTGTCATCGTCGCCGAGATACAACAACTGGAAGCTACTGGTACCAAGTCCGACCATTGGATGTTGGTGAATGTCATCGATTGCCAAGGCAATCAAGCCTGCTCGGCGTACCACGGTTGGGTCATCCGCAGCCATGCTCACAGAAAGAGTTGCCAAGCGACCCGATAAGTCGCGCATCGCCGCGAGGGCTATCACCAGTGCGATCAAGATTCCCGTCCCTATAAACGCCAGGCGTTTCCACTGGATCTTATTTGTAAGAGACTCTTTGCCATTGGCCGCCATCCGATCGGGCTTCGTCCCACGCAGGCTGTAAAGAACAACGGCGCCGGCCACGAAAATCAAGCAAACCCAAGCCTGGCGCGCCAAACTCAGCAGCAAGCCTACGGTTGAGAGGGCGAAGCCCCACATATACCACGCATTCTTGCGCTCGCCAGCCAGATAATAAAACAGAAACATGACTGCAAAACAGGTGCAGTAACTGCCAAAAATATTTGGCTCCCACAGTGAGCCATAAATTCCGGGGATGAATCCAAGGTAGAAGAAAAGCGTCACTCCCACGTCTGTTCCGAAAAAAAGATGCGACAAATAGCAGAGAATTCCGAACGACGCCTCGAGTGCCCCAACCCAGAGCCACCAGTTCATTACCCGGTCAAACTGTGCTTTTGTGGTAACCAACTGCCGGATAAGGAAGTATGGAGATGCGGCCAGCGTCTGCAACAACGACCAGCGTAGCGTCGAAGCGGGATTGGGTGAGAACATGTAGGAGCTGAAGTAATTCGCTGCCAGAAAGGCCAAGAGCAGGATGTCCAACTTCTCCAAACGCTGCCAGATGTGTAAATTAGCAAAGATCCGAAAGAGCAGGACGCCAACACATGCCGCGGCCACTATATGTTCAGGCTTTGCGTTCCACGAAGAAACCTGGAAAAACCATCGAGGAATCGATGCCGCCGCAAGCAACCCCAGTAGTGCACCGTGAGGCCACCTCACTAGCAGGGCAACAAGACCCACCAAGACGCCGAAGAAGAATGGCACCCAGGCAAGGCTCTCGGTTGCTGCAAGATAAATGATCAAAATCGCGAGCGAGCCCGCTGCGATCTTTTCAAGCCGACCTAACACCCCCGATCCCAGATGATTGGGCTCGATAAGGCTGTCAGCGTTTAACTGGTCCGCCATTATAGGACAATTTTCCTGAGGCAGAAAGCGTCATTAGGAACGCACGCGCGCGAAATTCTGGCAAACCATGTAATGGTCTTTGAAATGCGTAAGAAAACGGCGTAGTCCAACGAAACTACTCGCCCTTTCTCGCCTCTTGCGTTGGCAAGGTGGAGTGGGCGGTGTGCCCGTTGAGCGGCCAGTTGGGGAATCGATGCACAACTCGATCGCGTGCCCGCTGCGCATGCCGCAACAGAGGCAGCAGGGTTTCGCGTCCCACGTGCTGGGCGAACTGCTTGCGTGGATCATCTGAAGACACCGCATCCCACACGGACCGCCCAACAATCCAAACAACTCCCATCGCCAAGAAAAACGTGGCTCCCATAGTCATAATGAGGAGCCGAGGTGGCCCGGAAGATTTTTCTGGTACTTCCCCAACGTCGAAGACCTGAACCGAAGGGATTTCTTTTGCCTCCTGAATCTTTGCCAGTTCATATTGCCCCGTCAGTAATGAGTACACGGTCTCTTCGATTTTTGTTTCGCGATAGAGATCCGCCCACTGCACGCCTAAAAGCGGTAGCTTGCGGATAGAGGGATATATCTCGGGAGCTAAGTCACTGGGAAGTGATTTTTGATCGGGAGAGAGACTGGCATCGTCGCCGCTCATTTTCTCAAGCTGTTTTTGCAACTCCGCGACCCGGGCGCGTCCCGATCGGACACGCACATTGCTATCAGTATAAATCTGGGATAGTCCTTGGAGTTCGGACTCGGCAGCTATCAACTGGCCTTGCAGGATTGCGGCTGCCTCGACCATCGCCTTACCCTGCGCCGGGATGTCGATGGCTGTGTTTTTGCTCGCATAATCGCTAAATTGATGCTCTGCTATTTCCAACGATTGCTTTACTGTCTTCAATCGCCCTTCGATGAAAATCCTTTCCCGGCGGGCTGAAGAAGTACTCACGGCAGCCAACAGATTATTCACCGCTTCGACGTACCCTTGTGTCATTTGAGCGGAGCGGCGAGGATCATGGTCTCTAACCTTGATAACGATGATCCCGCTTTTCTTGTCCTCAGCAATTTCGGTATGGTCCGCGAGTTTTTTTCGAGCTTCCTCCAGATATCGGACTCCGTATACTTTACATAAGTCGAATCGTTGAATGAGTGCGTCCGCCACGGTGCGACCGCTTAATACTTCTACAACCAGAGCGCCCTCACTTTTCCCGCCCAAAAGATCGTTCGCCACACTTCCGAGACTGGAGCCTGAACCTCCAGACCCACTTCCTGACATGGCAGCCATCAGAGCCAGCGGCGAGGATCCCGATTGCTTTTCGGGAGGCATCAAACGAGCGGTTGAGGTATATGACTTACGAAGCAGGAACGCAAACAGGGTTGCAAGAATCAACCCACAGAGCGTGAAATGCCATAGCAGGCGGCGATTGTCCCATAGCAGCCATGCCCGATCGACGCCGCGGGTCGCCGCGCCTCCAATCAGGTTTTCTCCCGAACCATTATTCCCCGCCGATGGTTCGATTTCCTGAATCGGCTGGATCGAAATTTCCACCCCTCCTGACCGCTTCAACTTTGACAGCCTCGCTAGCTCGATGAGTTCATTCTATGCTTGATTTACGGGCATTCGGAAGCAATATTAATTATGAGGAGTTGACTTTCCAGTTTGCCACCGGGGATAAAAGGTTAGCTGTAGCGAAGCCGTGACGTTAGATTGCCCGACCGGCGAAAGAATGGGGAATTTCCACTGCTCATATTGCAACAATCCGGAAACCTCTACGTCATGCGAAAGCATAAAGCTGCCATCAGCCGAATAGTCGGCGAGCCGTCCACCCTCAATAAAGTTCTTGGATACTTCTTGAAGTCTGTAACCCAGCCGGAGCTGATTGCGGGGCGAGAATGAATAAGTCAACCAACCTTGCCCCCCGCGCCCGGCTCGTCCAATCCAACTTCCCATAAGGTTTCCATCGTTGGTGTAACCAGATCGATAGCGGCGCAAATCGTAATAGACAAAACCGGGACTGAATTCCTGAGTTCTCGACTCGTTGATGCCCTCGGCCCGAAGCTCCAACTTCGGGATTTTTGGTAGTTGCGGCATGTAAATACCGGGACTGACGTTGGCGCGGGTTGAGCCTATGGGCGAAATCTCGTCAACCACCAGGGAATCGATGTAAAAAGTCAGCCAGTTTCGAATGCCCGGCAGTCGATAAGTAAAATCCGCCGCCGAAATTCGTTTGCCTGGATTGTTGACGGCAGTTGATGAGTGTACGTAGTAAGTACGGAAAAAATTTCCGAAGGTTACGGGAAGTCCAGGCCCTCCAAACATCGCGGTTATTCCCATGCCGAATTCGAAATTTGGCGTGGGTTGAAAACTGATTTTCTCCCCGTGGATAAACGGCTGAGGAGAAATTTTCGGGCCAATCACATTCGGATACCCCGGGTACGACTGGCAAGTGGGCGCCGTACAGAATTCCCACTGCTGGCCAGAGAGCTGGCCAATAAAGAATTCCGTACGGAAAGGCCCGAGGATTTTCGATAATCCAGGAATATTGTGTGGTGCCACGTCGTCGATTTTGAGAGTTGGAAACGGCGCGGCGTTGTTGCTCATCAGCAATGATCCCGATTCGCCGGGGCCGAGCCATTCACTCTGTTCGCCAAAGGAAAATTGGACATTATCAATGTTCAGAAATACCGCGCTGTTCAAGAGCTGGAATTGATTAACTGTCGGCGTTCCATTCGGCAATGATGGGGTGAGATTGGCTGCGCCAATCGCTGCCAGGGCCTGTGGTGGATCCGAAGGCATCGCTGGCGCGTGTTGGTATTCACCCTGAAACGAAATCGCCACCGGACCAGCTTCGGCGTCAGCGCTTACGCCCGTTATGTTATTTAGACCCGTCCAATAGGGTCGCCCGTAGTCGTTGACGATGGTTTGGCCGAAGTTGTAGCCGTCGCGAAGCGGAGTGCCCGAAATTCCCATTACTCGCGTGTAAACTGAGTCCACCCGAGCGCCCACATTTGCGGCTCCATCCAGGCGCGTGATTTCAGTCGCGAACTCATTGCTCAGCGATCTGTATATCTTCCCTGCTTCGCCCGCTTCCGCGTCATCGTTGTTTTGCAACTTGTCTCCAGCCTCTTCTAGCATGCGTGCGCATGCCATCCGAGTCCACGGACGCATCCCAAGCATGTTGGATCGCGTGTACCCCAAAGCGATTAAACGTTCCAACGCGGGGTAGATCCAACTATCGAGGGAAACATAGGGAGACGCCATGTAGTCAGGATTGCGTGGCGCCTGTTCAGTCTTCTCGTCAAAGAAATTGCCCCAAGCAGTTCCGCCCAGTTCCGGATCGTGGTGGGCGCGATAGACTTGGCGTCCGAAGTACCAGCCTAGTGCGCTGCCGACGATTACGTCGGATGGGAAATGTTCCTTGGCGGTCACGCGAGTTACTGTAACCGCAGACGCTAGTCCGTACGCCGCGGTTTGGCTGAGCCAACCGGGATACTCGTGTGCCCAGACACTCGCGATGGACCATGCTATCGCCGAGTGCTCCGAAGGAAATGATGCGCCCCCCTTGAAAAAGTCCCCACTCCCGCTGTCTTGGAGCGGACGTTCGCGTTGCGTGATTTCCTTGAACAGGTAAGCCACTCCGGTTGCATTAATTGCAGCCTCACCGCTGAGAAGTCCCGTTTCCCGCACGTGGTCGTTATGCGTCACCTCACCGAAAAGAAAAGAAGCGCCGCTTAACCCGATCATGGAATAGGCTCCATAGTCTGAAATATGCAGGCTGGTTTGCACGTGAGCTGGATTTACCTGCTTCGACCACCAGCTATCGCTGGCGACGAAAGCTGCCACAACGCCGGCGCCAGGCAGGATCCACTTGAGATCTTTGGTGCGCAAGCGCGCTGGACTCGTCCAAAACTCTTTTTGATCAGACACGATGTGTCTTAAGAAGGGCGAGACTAAGCGGTTGTCAGGATCCTCGCCAGGCCGCAGTGCGTATCGGTCGTCAGGAGTGCTTGTGTTTGCTGAGTGCGATGAATCGACCACCGCAGGTCGACTGTCCGGATTTTGGGCCCCCGCAGTAGTCACGTCAGATGCGGTATTCTGTGCGACCGAAGAAGCCATCATCACAGGTACCAATATCACAAACAGAAGAAGCGCACGCTCAGCCCGCGATCGAATCAAACCGGAACCCACGGATTAGAAGCTCTTGGCGTATGCTGCACTGAGAGCAATCGCACTGACGATCTGGGCGGCTGTTGCGGTGTTTTGCCAAGCGCGACTGACAGTGAATATTTTCTCTGGTACAACGACCATATCCCCCGGTTGCATGGCCACACTCTCAGCTCCTCCACTAAATAGACCGGCCGCGCCCCCGGCCACTGAACCGTCAGCCCGGATTACGAAGACACCTCTTTTGTTTGCGGTACCCATGGGCCCACCCGCTTGACTGAGATACCATCCCGCACTCTTGCCCGGTTTGTAAGTAACACCGGTGGGATTGTAAACCGCGCCATCTACTAATACGACACTAGGTCGCTTGGGGACATAAAGCGAGTCGCCGGCACGCACCTGAACATCGGACGACGTATTTACCCAACGTTTCGCATTGGTCGAGATGTGTATAACCATGCGTCCCTGCGGAGGAGCATTCTGTAGCTTTACTATCGTAGCCTGATATTGCTCCACGGCAGCCTGCTTGGCCAACGTGTCTTGCGCATTGTTCTCAGGGGCACCTTTGATGTCGGCGGCTTCGCTTTGCACTCTATCTAACAAGTCCGCGCGATTTTTCTCCTCCAGTTCTTTGATCTGTTGCCGCTCAAAAACCGCTCCATACGGATAAGCATCGTTGCGGAAACCACCAGCCCGTTGAATGATGGAACTGAGCCGCTCACCTTCCTGGATGCCGTAGGTGCCAGGATGAACGACTTCACCGCCGACCGTGATCTTCGCGCCTACATCTTTCCAGCCGGTTAGCTGCCGGATCGCGAGAACATCACCGTCGCGCAAGCGGACGTCAGCGTCCGGTTCGCTAGCTAGCGCCTTCGCAATTGGAACTGTAACGTGATCACTGACCACTTTTGTTCCTTGCGCCACTTCATACCGCGTTAAGTCCGCTTCATCGGTGTATGCACCGCGCGTGAATCCGCCAGCAAGGCGCACCAACGTAGCGGCGGTCATGTTGTCGCCAAGCGGATATTGTCCTGGTTTGCCGACCTCGCCTTCTATCGTTACCGTCGGCGGATCAAGTTTGTTGAGATCGCGTTGAATGAAGATTCGGTCTTTCGGTTCGAGCGCGATATTGTCCTTGGCATCGCCTTCGAGCGCTTTCGCCAGATTCACGTTCAACACTTCGAGCTTTCCATCATTTGTCTTACGAAAGACCTGAGCATCGCCTAACAGAGCGTCGCCAGTGGCTCCGCCGGCCAGATAGACCGCGTCGCGAAGGTGGGCAGCGCCGTTGGTCAGATGGTCGCCGGGGTCTCTGACTTCGCCTGTCACCGTGATGACCGGCGGATCTTCAAAGTCGAATCTGCCGAAGACGCGGACGATATCGAAAGGCTTCAACACCAAATCCTGATCTTTGCCGGCAAGTGCATCGCCCAAATTGAAAGTTAGCACTTCGGGCGCGAAGTCAGGCTGGGACAGCCGAATGATTTCCGCGTGAGTGATCGACGGCTCCGGCAATAAATCTTTGTAGGACCTGATCAAGTCTGTGACTTTCATGCCGTCGCGATAGGCGAACTTGCCGGGCCGCGAGACGTGGCCATCAACGTAAACCGTCTTGTCTGCGTAGGGCAGGATAGGCGTGATTTTGATTTTGTCGCCGTCCTGCACGGTGAAATCTTCGAGCGCCTTGTTCACGCTGGCGTCGCTATCCGTCTCTGGAATGTCGAGGCGCAGCATGGTGCGGCTCTCGTGGCTTTCAACTCGCTCTACATCCACGTGACGCAGCGTGCCTGTAGGGAGAACGCCTCCAGCTAATTCCAAAACTTGCGCGAGATCTTTTTCGCCGTCCAATTCGTAAATTGCGGGACGTCGCACCATGCCCTCGATCGTGATTTCGCCTTGAAGAGGCGGGACTTCAACGACATCCCCGGCTTGGAGTCTTTGAACATCCCCACGAACACCGTGTAACAACAAGTCATAAAGGTCAACTTGCTGAATCAGCTGTTGGCCGCGTTTGTGGAGCACAATTCGTAACGAACCGCCAGAGGTCGGTCCTCCTGCTAAATAAAGAGCGTTCAGTGGAGTCGAGAGTGAACTGACATCGTAGGCACCGGGACGCTCGACATCACCGGTCACGTAGACGCGAACAGTGCGGATACGAGACAAAGAGACGTCGGCATCAACGCCGCGGAACTGGCCGCGCAGAACGGTCTGCACCAGATGCTGCACGTCGCCTAAACTGCGGCCGGAGACTTCGACAGCTCCCACCTCAGGCAATACGAGACGGCCTTCGCGATCAACGACCCGCTGCAGCCGCTGCGAAATTCCTCCTGAGAGATTGATGGTTAACCCATCGCCCGGGCCCACCACGTAGTCGGGGCCTGCGGGTAAATCCATGGGAAGCTCATCCAAGTTGCCAGTGCCATTGCGGAAAACGTCCGCTCCGAAGCGTTCGAGCTTCGGTGAACGCTTGGAATACTGCGCGTACAAATCGTATAGCGAGGGGACGTCGGCGTATGGGTTAGGCCGGTGACGCAACACGGGCTGCTGCGCTAGCTTGGGGAACGAATATTGCTGCAGTGGATAACGGCGCTGATTCTCAAGGCGCGCCTGTTGAGGAAATCCTGATGCCTGATTCTGGTTCCCGAGTATCGAACTAATAGAACCTAAAGGCGAATTTTGCGACGCACCTAAGTTCGGGGGAGCCATTGCACTTAGGGCTCCCATCCCGTTCTCCCCACTGCTCATGGATCGACCTGACATCCCCCCGGTCTGGCTCGCGTTCAACAGGCTCGGAAGCTCATTTGGTTGGATGCTGGCCATCTCGCTCTGATCGCTATCCATCCCGAAGTAGCCTTGCGATGGCTCCGCCTGCGTCGACTGCAGCTGCCGTCGATAGTCAGTCGACGGATTCTGGTCAGGTTGGTCCTGGACCGGTGGATAAGATTGTTGGGGATACTGTTGCAGCGGATATTGCTGCTGTTGCCGGGGATACTGCGATCCTGGGTACTGTTGCTGCAGGAAAGGTGATTGCTGGTTCTGTATCTGGGCCGAGGTGGAGGGTTGCACTCCGTAGGGGAGATACTGGGTCAAGTAACAATCTAAGTCATTTTCGTGTTTTGCCCAGTACATCTCCTCCTGGCTCGGGGGCCGTTTCGTATTGGTGAGAGATGATTGATCCTCTGGCTTACTAATGGCCGTTCCGTTTCCAAGGGGCATTGCCTGGCGGCATGGCAAATCGCGCGCCAACTCTTCCCGCCTTGGTTTTGCCTTGATGTAGCCGCGATCTACAATCTCGCGAGTCGCGATAATCCGGACGTTGTCGTCCTTCCTAACGAGGTCAAATAAAGCATCATCGGTCAGATCGGTTGGATTCAGTATCTGTCCCTGTTCGAAGGCTTGGCGCACCACGGCTTTTTTTACTTGCAACAGCAATCCCGGTTCTTCACGAAGCAGCGGGAGAATTCTGTCGGCGGAAAACGAGACCATCTTTTCCGCTTCACGTTCTGCGCGGGAGTTCGCTTGATCGATTGCTGTGCTGCGGCTATACGTGGCGGGCTGCTGGCTCCATGCGATTGGGAGGAACACCTGTGTTCCAAGCAAAATCAGCGAAATGCAGCGACGAAAAATCGGGAAAAATTTGCTCATAACACCTCTGCGCAGCTAGCAGCGAATCGGGCTCTCAAATTGGTCATGGAACTGCGCGCTTAGACGGAATCGGCTCTAGAAAAATTATGCCGTAAGACACTTCAGCACGGATCGACATCCGCCTCATCCACTTCAACGGCCACCGAACGCATGATCAAATCGATCGAGAGCACAACCCGAAACTTATCTTTTCTCCGTACTAAGATACCTTGCGTTCCCGCCAGAGGGCCGTATTTCACGCGCACCCGATGTCCGACTTTCAAATACGGATGCGGTTCGGCGCGAATACCCTTGGCTAATCCGTTGACCAGAACCTCGATTTCAGCATCGGGCAGCGGTGCCGGATAACCGTTGAAACTGACGAAGCGGACCACGCTGGGAATCTGCAAGACACGCAACCGATCTTTCAGATCGAGATGAACAAAAACGTACCCAGGGAAAAGCACCAGGTCCAGTTCCTTGCGCCGATCTCTCCATCGACGAACGCTACGATACACAGGTAAGAAACAGTCTACGCGCCGCTCTTCCAATTGCCGCGCGACTTGTTTTTCGTGGCGGGAACAGACGTGAGCGGCGTACCAGTGGGATTGCGCTTGTACTGCGAGTTGTCGACCGGTTGCCGCAGTTCCGTCTATGGGAACGAGATCAGAGCCCTCTCGCAATTCGCCGACCCCTTAATGTTGTCAGACCCTAGTTGCAGCTTCGCCCCCTCACTTACAGGGCATCTGTGAGCTAACCCGTAGAAAATCCATCTAATGCAAGCTACGTCCGCTTTCGCCTTACCGCATAACCGAGCTGACGCGTATCAAAACCCCTCACAATGCACGAAGTCGCGGAGGGTGAGCACCAGCGGCTTACAAACGCCGCGACCGGAAAAAAACCCACGCACGCTGGCAAAGTCACACCCGCGAGCCGTTTTCGTTCTGACCCGGCTTTAAGATAGTCCGCATCGGCGCGTCTAAATTTCAACCAACGCCGCTTTGTTTCGCAAAACACTCAAAATGCCCTGCTCGGATGATTCAACATGGCGTGAGCGGATATCCACAAAAGCCCAATAAAAAATGCCGCTGTTGCGTTCCGCGGCGAGGGCCAGAATCCTCATCTCGGGATAGCGGCCCAGCAAAAACCCGCTTAAACCCGGCCGAGCTTCGGGATTTTCCAAAGCAATGATTAAGTAATCAGGACGTGTGCGCTCAACCAGTTCGGTGATTTCGGCTTCGTCCTGGGTTTCGCCAACGACTTCGATGTCGGGCTGGTCGCCAATTGTGGCAAGGACCAAATCCTTCATCAATCGCGGCCGGTTCGCAACCAACACTCTGATTTTTTGCACGACCATCTCCGTGCTGGACAGTTTCTCTTGTTCTGCTCCAGAAAGTAAGACCCAAATCAGATCCAGTGATTTACAGCAGACAGTACCAAGAAGGTTCATACAGCCAGGAACGTCGGACTATCTTACGCCTGCGTTCCGTACCTAATAAGTACCAACAGAAAAACTGCGCATCGACTCACGCAATGGCTCCCGGGCTCCGGCAAATCTCAACCGCCCTGAACCGATCAGTTGCACCGAGCTTTCTTAGCATTCGATGAACGTGATTCTTTACCGTTTGCTCCGAGAGGTTCAACTGCAGCGCAATTTCTTTATTTGTGAGGCCGCGGCTAATCATATGAACCAATTGCTGTTCGCGGCGCGTAAGCCCGAGGTTATGTTTTATGACAAAGCTCGCCGGGGATGTGTTTTGATTCGCCACCAGTTCAAACAGTCCCAAACACAAACTAGGCGGACATACGGCTTCGCCATTTGCGACGGCCCGCACCGCAGTTGCCACTTCCATGGCGGAAGCGTCCTTCAATACGAAGCCCACAATTCCGTCCCGCACAGCGCGGAGAAAAGTGTCCTGGTCCGCATCCATTCCGATCATTACCACTTTGAGTCCGGGGATGGCGGCGCGAACTTCAGTGACCAACCGTAACTCCGAGAGGGCAACTGCAGCCGAATCAGACAACAGCACATCCGGCGCGGCGCTGCAGACCTGTTCTACGACATCCGGGGCGAAAGCGGATGCCCCCACAACCTTGATGTCATTCTTTTTGCTGAGAATGCGCGTCAGGGCCTCGCGCAAAAGCCGATTCTCGGCCAAGATGAAAACTTGTACGGCTTCGATCAGATCAACCATAACAGACCTCAGGCCTTTCGCATGCGCCCCCTCACGCGATGATTTGGTGCTCTAAAAAAGTAAAGCTATTTGTTGCACCCAAGGATATATGCTTTCACCGCAAAATGCGAGAAAGATAGCCAGTTAATATTGGTCCCTCCGGTTAGACAATAGGATCGCCTATCTTTGCCGGAGCTGGAATAGGGTAATTTCCTTAGGGAAGCAGCCAGAATCTTGCCATTCTTGCAACGGTCCTACTGAGATAAGTTCCGCCGTACACCAAGGGTGCCCTGCCGTATCCGCACGTCGATCCAGAAGGGTGCTTGGCAGTTCTAAAGTTTGAGGCTGGGCGGGTTCAAACAGTGTCACCAAAGCGCAGTCTGAAAAATCGCCTTTGCTCGCGTCGCAAGGAGATGACAACAGTTGACTAAGGCAAACCGCGGAAAAGGGCGGTACCACGAGAAGAACGGAAGGGGCTCTGTAAATTCTCATCTAAACGAAAGCCGATGCTAAACGGGAGCGGCGCCCCTTTTCTGCTCCCAGCCACTTATACTGAATGCAATCTGCAATGAGGACCATAAGTGTCATTTGCGATTGCGGACTTCTAGCAGATACGTTTAACCGGACATGTTAGATGACAACAACTCCCATTGCACTGCCCGCAAATGAAAAATTGTGGAAAGTGATATGGCGCTTTTAAACTCATCCCTGGTGGGCTTGCTTGTTTTGCTGCTTGTAGGGTCGTGGGTTTATTGCGTGCTAATCGCCCTGGCGGCGCGCCGTTATCTGACCATTTCTCCGCCTGCGCTCAAAATAACTCCGCCCATCAGTGTGCTAAAACCGCTTTGCGGGCAAGAAGATTGTCTCGAAGAAAATCTGCGCAGTTTTTTCACGCAGGATTATCCTGAATACGAAATTCTTTTTGCCGTCCACACACTGGCTGACCCTGCGGTTGCTGTCTTACAGAAAGTCTGGCGCGACTTCCCCCTCAGTCCGCGTGTCAGTCTGGTCGAGACTGGCGAGTCTCCCGCGCCCAACGCCAAAGCCCACAGCCTGGGACGCTTGGTTGCGCGCGCGCAAAACAGCATTCTGGTTATGAGCGATAGCGATGTGCAGGCGCCACCCGGCCTGTTGCGGCGCATCGCGGCTGAGTTTCAAAATCCAGTGGTTGGAGTGGTTACCTGCCCCTACCGCGCAGTGCCGGGAAAAGGATTCTGGCCGCGGCTGGAAGCCGTGGGAATGAACACGCAATTTCTTGCAGGCGTACTGGTGGCGTGGCTGGTGGGTGAGATGGATTTCGCCCTTGGTCCCACGCTTGCCGCACGCCGCGAGGTTATCGAGGGTATGGGCGGCTTCGATGAACTGGGTCACTATCTTGCCGAGGATTTTGTAGTCGGCAACCGGGCGCTGCAGTTGGGATACCGCGTGGTCCTCTCTTCCTGCGTGATCGAGCACCACATTGGCAGTCAGTCATTCAAGAGAAATCTACAGCATCGGTTGCGCTGGGCTCGCAGCACACGGCGTTCGCGTCCCGCGGGTTATTGGGGGGAAATCTTCACTAATCCGATACCGCTCGCGGTTTTGCTTTGCCTGGCGCGGCCTAAGCTATGGCCGGTGGTTGCGGTGACTGTGGTCTTTCGTGCACTGTCTGCATGGAGTACCGCGGAGTGGGTTCTGCGTGATCCGCTTACCCGGCGAAGTTGGTGGCTCATTCCGATTCAAGATCTCATGAGCCTGTTGGTGTGGATCTGCGGCTTCTTCGGCAGCACCATCGATTGGCGGGGGCGCCGTTACAAACTTTTGCCTGACGGACGCTTTCAATTTACCGGAAATATCCCGGACATGGCCGCAACAAAGCGCGGTGTCGTCTCCGCCGCACTTAGGCCGCACGATCTGACTTCCAGCGTGACCGACAACGAAATTTCGGGACGGTGACCTCGCCTTTGTTTTTCACTTCCACTTCGGCGATCCCTCGACGATCGTGACGTAGCGGTCAATTGGAAGGTCCGTGAAGCGTTCTGTCGCGCTACCGGGCAGCGGCCATTTAACCTCCAACCAGTCGATTTTCGTTCGCTCACCGAGGCCGAGCACCAGGCGTGGATCGTGCGAAGAAAGAAAGCTACCGCCGCCAACCTTCATGCGGTGACGCTTCATCTCCCCGGCTTGATAAGTAATACGCGCGCCAATCGCGTCGCGATTCGATTTCGTTCCCACCAGATTGACGCCCAGCCAATGATGGTTCTTGGCTGCATGGTTTCGCAGTAGAAGCGGGGCACCATCGTTGACGGAAACCAGCACATCGACGGCGCCATCGTTGTCAAAATCGCCGATCGCCATTCCACGCGCTGACAGCGGTGTTGAAAAAACCGGCCCGCTGTCAGCGCTTACATCCTGAAAACCTTTGCCATTGCCGTGAAACAGCAGCATCGGTTCCTGGTAGCTCACGTCTTTGCGAAGAACCTGGATCAGATCGTCGGGATTGCCATTGCAGAGAAATAAATCAAGATTGCCGTCATTGTCATAGTCGAAAAACTTTAATCCCCAACCACTCATCAGGCGAGTTGGCGCGGCGATCCCCGCAGCGCCTGCTTTGTCATCGAAAGTCTCGTCGCCGTTGTTCTGGTACAGCGAATACATTTCGTGATCGATGTTGGCGACGAAAAGATCCATCCATCCGTCTTCGTTAAAGTCGGCTGAATCCAGGCCCATGCCGGAGCGCGGCCGGCCGAACTCGCTGTAAGCGACTCCGGCTTGTGCCCCAATCTCCTCGAACTTTCCACCGCCACGATTGACGTACAGAAAGTTCTGCACCGTATCGTTGGCGACGAACAGGTCCATGAGACCGTCGTTGTTAATGTCGGTCGCAACCACTCCCCAGGCCTTTCCAAGGTGATTGCCGATTCCCGAACTTTTGCTGACGTCGGTGAAGGTTCCGTCACCGTTATTGTGAAACAGCCAACTGGCCATCGGCTTATACAGCCGCGGAATGCAGTATCCGGGGCTGTCGCCGGCCGCGCAAGGCAAGCTTTTGGATTTGTCGAAGTCGACGAAGCGGCAGACAAAAAGATCGAGGCGGCCGTCGTTGTCATAGTCGAACCAAACCGCGCTTGAAGACCATCCCGGAGCGGCAACTCCGGCTTTCTCGGTTACATCGGTGAACGTGCCGTCTCCATTGTTGTGATACAGAATGCTTCTGCCATACTGCGTCACGTACAAGTCCGGGAAACCGTCGCCGTCATAATCGCCAACAGCCACGCCTTGACCGTAGCCGCCGGCGGCCACGCCAGCTTTAAGGGTTACATCGGTAAAAGTTCCGTCGCGATTATTTCGGTAAAGTGCATTGCGCAGTGGAGGGTTCGGATTGAAGAAGTCACAGCGCCCGCTGTTCACCAGATAAATGTCCATCCAGCCATCGTTGTCAAAGTCGAGGAAGGCGCAACCGGCGCCGGTTGTTTCCGGCAGATATTTTTGTGGTGACTTCCCGGCGGTGTGTTTCCACGTGATACCGCTAGCGCTCGAAGAAACTTCTGCGAAGGGGTAAACCGGTTCGGGCAACGCTCGCGCAAACTTGGACACAACCGGAACCGCAAGACTGCTGGCCAATCCACGAAGAAAGCGACGGCGGGAAAATAAAGACGCTTTTGGAATTAACGAAAAAGTCACGATCTTGAGTTTAATGGAGGCCGGGCGTCTTCGCCCGTCCAGTCGGGCGGGACGCCCGGCCTCCATTTTTCAACACTGAATCCCACATCTAGTTCGGCTTCCCCTGGGACTGAGAATTTTCTTCGCCCGCGGCGCCTTTCTGAGTCAATTGTTTTTGAATGGCAAATTGCTTGTCGCCGTCTTCTTTGCGACCGGTCCGGCTGTAGGCAATCGCCAGCAAATAATGCGGAGCCGGGTTTTCCGGCTGAAGTTTCACTGCCGTCTCCAAAGGCGGGATCGCTTCGGAATACTTCTTGACTGAACCCAGACAAGCTCCCAGTCCGAGAAAGGCGTCGCCAAAGCTGGGATCGAGCTTGGCCGCTCGCGAGAAGTGCGGGATAGCCTCATCCCATTGCTGATTCTGTTGCGCCAGCGCGCCTAGCACGTACTCGGCACCCGCATTCGAGGAGTCGATCTCAAGCTCCCGCTGCATTTCTTTCTTTGCTTCCTCGGCCACGGTCGGGCTGGGATTGGGCGTGGATAAAAGCAACCGGCCAATACGGAAATGGATGCCAGCCATGCGTGGGTCTTGCTGCAGTATCAGCCGATATTCCTTGGCGGCCTCATCCCATTTTCCTTGTGCCTCCAGGGCTTCGGCGTTGAGCTCACGTCCCTGGGCGGACTTGGGTGCCGTAGTAGCGAGCTCCGCTGCGGCGCGGCTCGATAGATCCGAATACGTGTGCACCGACAAATACAGAACTTCGGGATCCTTGGGGAATTCGCGATTCAAGAAACGAAGAAAGTCTTCCGCCGCGTCCGGCTGATCCGTCATCATCGCGCAACGGACGCCGGCAAAGCCCACGCTGCGCTTGAGATCTTTGCCGGCAGCGTGTGACACGGTTTGTTTCAAAAATGGCAAAGCTTCTTTGCAGTGTCCGGACTGCGCGAGGCTCACAGCTCGTTCAGCCGAGGACGCGGAATTGGTCGTTGAACCCTTTTGGGAGGATTGGGCGACAGACACGACAGGTATCCACAGCAACACGCAAAGCAAAATTCCAGTGCGAGGTCTAAACATAGATGAGGCAGGCACGGGGGAGCTGCCTGCCCCAATAGTACAACGTATCTTCAGAAGTAAAACTTAAGAGCAAATTGTAACTGTCTCGCATCCTGAGTCGCGTTGCTGATCCCAAAAGTTGCCGTACCAAAGCTAAAGTTCGGCGTGGCAAAATTCGGGTGGTTGAACGCGTTCAGGAAGTCAGTACGGAATTGAAATTTCATCGTCTCTGAAATCGGAAAATTCTTTTGCATGCTGATGTCGACATCGACGTATCCCGGCCCGATAACCGGGCCTTGAGCCGGACAGTCTCCAAATGTGCCCGCCGCAGGTTGAGAGAATGCACTTGGACTGAACCACTGGATGCCCTCGACACTCACCGTCTTGGGGTAGCTCACCGGTCCATTACAGTTCGGACGATTCTCCGGACTGTTGGTTCCGGAAGAGTTGCCTCCAGAAATCGTGAGTGGGAAACCGGTATGCCAGGAGACAATCGGATTGATTGACCAGTTGCCGACCACGGCGTTTGCAGCTCCGGGCATATCATTTCCGAATTGTTTGCCCCGGCCAAAGGGCAGTTCATACACGGCATAGGCGCTGATTATATGTTTGGCGTCCCAGTAGCACTGTGCGTAATCGCCGGCGGGATTATAGAGGTTCTGCCAATAATTACCGGATGGTGCGCCTTGCGTCGTGGTACCCCAAGTGCCGTAATAACCGTCGTCATTGGTCATGCACTTCTCGTAGGTATACGAAACCTGGGTTTCCAGTCCGTGACTATATCGCTTCTGCAGCACTGCCTGCAGCGCGTTATAGTTCATGTTTCCGACCGACGCAGTGTTCTTTACATTGCCGAAGCCATTCGGACCAAACGTTGGCGTTGTCGTGGCGATTCCGTTGATGACAGTTCCCGTTGGATTCTGCCCGCCGATCAGAGGATAGGTGACCGTGCCGTTCGGTTGCAGATAACCTTGCGACAGCCACTCTGGGACCATGAGATGCGTCGTGCTTTGTCCGACGTAGCCCAATTGCAACGTCGTATTGTTAGCCAGCTCACGCTGAACTGATAAGTTCCATTGATTCGCCACCGCCGGCTGGACGGTGCCGCTCCACGCCAGCATCGTGGCTCCAATAAAGGGATCCGCCGCCGGTGCCGCTATACTGAACGCGGTCTGGGTGCTGTATGCCGAGCCGGTCGCCACGTTGTTGGCTTCGATCTGCGGGGCGGTATAAGGCGGGTTCTGCGGAAGGCGCAGGTTGGTCCCGGTGCCTTCCAGATATGAAGAGACAGTGAAGGCGCCGCGAACTACGGTTTTGTTTGAATCGCCGGGACTCCAGGCGAAGCCGATCCGAGGCTGGTAGTCCGGTAGCCCGTAAGTCGTTTTGTAAAGCCCGCGGCTGAATCCATTGCTGCCCACTACGCCCGCCGGCACAGGGGTGTTGCCGATGAATTCCAATGCCCCGGTTTGGATATTCACTCCGACTTGGCGATTATTCATTTCAATCCACGGAGTGCGCGCTTCGTAGCGAAGACCGATGTTCAAGGTCAACTTGTTCGTCACCCGCCAATCGTCTTGAACAAAGCCGGCGAACAGCCAGTCGCGCTGATGCCATTCTCCCGAGCTTGTACCGCGGCCCACATCTTCGGGCACGCCGAGAGCCCAATCAGCGGACGCATCGCCAGAGCCAGTGCTGCCGTTCCCTGAATAGTTCCCGCCAGGTCCATCCCCAAAGAGGATGGCACCCAGTTCGCCGCTGTTGCCGCTGTAGAACACGTTGATGTTGTATCGATTGGTCTGAAATCCCGTCTTGATGATATGGCGGCCATGCGTATAAATAAGCACGTCATCAAACTGAGTCACGGTGGAAGAAAACTTCTCCGTGACGCTGGCTGAGCCCAGGTTGGTTAGCGTTCCCGAGTTAATGTCGGTAATGGAGCCACCGGCAAAGCCAAACTCTGGAAGACCACTTATTCCAGTGGGATTGCCATTCATGAGGCCGATGGTGTTTCCCAAGTCTCCGACGGACGGATCAAACGTGGTCAGACCATGGGGTAGCCTGACATAGTTTTTCCCGAAGCGCGCTTCGTTAAGCAGATTGGATGAGAACGTATGATTCCAACTGAGCGCTCCACTCTGCAGGTAGGCTTCATTCACCATGTTGCCGAGCAGAGGCTGGGAGTTAGTCAGAGGATCGTATTGGTTGCCCTTCGAATAACGAAAGGAAATGTGATCCTTCTGCGATGCGATGTAGTCGAGCTTAAGGTCGCCCTGATCCGAGTTGAATTGTTGGTCAATTACATTCACCGCCTGCCCAAAACCGTTGGGCAGTGTAGTCACCGCATTGGGATATAAAGCATTCGTGACCAAAGACGTGAACGCGGGGTTCAACATGCCTGCAGGAATAATGTTGCCCGCAAACGGCGTCCTCGAACTGGGAGCCAGAATCGAACAGGCCGTTCCCGAGCTTCCGCCAGTTCCAGGCGCGCACGGATTGTAGAGCTGCGTGCCAGGGAGCAGAGCGCTGAAGTTGCCGCCAATTTCAGCGGGTGTCAGCACGGTGATGGTGCTGGAGGATGCTGGGTGATCGAGACGCCCACCCTGGTAATCAGCGAAAAAGAACAGTTTGTTCTTAATGATGGGACCGCCGAAGGTTCCACCAAACATATTCCAGCGTAACTTCGGCGTGGGCAGGACACCGGTCGGGGTGCCGGCCCCCAAGCCATTCTCCCATTGGTTGGCGTTGAAAAAATCGTTGCGGAAGAACTCGAACACATCTCCGTGATATCGATTGGTACCAGACTTGATTGTGACATTGACGATTCCGCCATTGTAGTTGCCGAACTCGGCGGAAGCGTTCTGGGTAATGATATTGAATTCGCCGATCGCATCGGGGGAGGGCGTGAAACCAAGAAGATTATCCGAAGCCTGGTTGTTATCAATGCCGTCCAGCAGGAAGTTGTTGGCCTGTTCCCGGTTTCCGTTGATATAAGGACGTCCGGACTCCTCGGCAGTATTGGATCCGAGATTCATGCCATGAGGATCGACGGAGACGGACCCGGGAGAGAGTAAGGTCAACTGCACATAGTTGCGGGTTTCCAGCGGGAGATTGTCCGCGGTCCGGGAATCGATGACATTGTTGACTTGGGCATTTTCTGTCTGCAGGACCGGCGCCGATCCGGTCACTTCCAGAGTTTCCGATACCTTGCCAATCCTCATCTGGAAGGTCAGACGCGCCGTTTGATTAAGCACTAGCGTGAACGGCTGGTGAACCGCAGTGTCAAATCCCGGCGCAGTTGCCTTCACCTCATAAGTGCCAATGGGCAGGTGCGTCAGGTTGAAAGCGCCGTCGTCGTTAGTCTGCGCGGTATAGAGAGTGCCGTGCTCCGTGTCCCGAGCCACAACCGCGGCGCCTTTTACCGGTGCGCCACTGGGATCCACAACCGTTCCCACAACCGCTGCTGTGACTTCCTGGGCCAAGGCGGCTTGGAATGCTCCCGGAAGCACGATCAGCAAAAGGGCCAGGCCAACCTTTATAGATTTACGCATCACCACACCTCCACGAATACCGGATTACAAGCGCCAATGCTAAGAGTTGACGACGCACCACAAATGAAGACAGGCCAATGCTATATAGTAGACGCCATGTGATCGTCAAGAAAAAAATGCAAGGAAGCGAAAACTTTTACAGTCGTCAATAGTATTATCGATCTATAGCAGTTCCATGCTGAAAAGCGTTCACGAATACCGTGGAATCTCTCCGTTCTGTGGAAAACTTGGGAGTCTGGCATACAAAAAATGGAATATTCATCGGGCAAATCAGTATTCTTGCCTTGCTACGCCCTTTGTCGGGCCACAAGTGCAGCTAAAGTCACAAGTCTTCGCTTGCACGTCATCCGCTCTATAGCATATAAAGATACGCTCTATAGCAGAAAAGAAAGTAAAAGACGAATTCCTCGATCAAACAAATAATGGTTGACTGGTCGTAGCTCTATAGCAGAGGGAAGATACAAAGCCAACTGAAGTTTTCATTAGGTCTTAACACGAGCGTGCTATAAACTTCGAAGATTTTGTAGCCGAATGATTCGGAGAGCAACCGATGCCGAACAACCCAAACGGAATGCCCGCTTACAAGAAGATTCAGGCGACGATAATGAAGCGCATTGAAAGCGGGAATTTAAAGCCTGGCGATGCTGTCGAGTCCGAACGCGAGCTTGCGAAAATCCACAAGGTAAGCCTAATGACCGCGCGCCATGCCTTGACCGCGCTGGAGCGGGAAGGCATGGTGCAGCGCCGGCGCGGCGCCGGAACTTTCGTGGCTCCTCCGAAAATTCACTTCAACAAACTGATGGGCTTCAATGAGCTGATGGCAGGTCGAAATCTGAGCGCGTGCTCGCGAGTTCTGTCATTCAGCGTAGTCGATAACGAGCAGGCGGTGGCGGCGCGCCTGGGCCTGGCCGACAATACTGCGCTGAGCAAATTGTCGCGGCTGCGCCTGGGTGCTGACCAGCCGTTTGCTCTGGAAACCTCTTACTGGCCCGCCGAGGAATTCAGCCGTCTCACTCGTGCCTCGTTCACCCGCGGTTCTCTATTCTCTATTCTGGAGCGCGACTACGGAATCCAGTTGGCCTACGCCGACGAAGAAGCCGATGCTGCCGCGGCTGAATCCACCACCGCAAATCTTCTGCAAGTCCCCCGCGGGCATCCCTTGCTCCGCATCCGTCAGGTAATTTACTCGACTCAGGGAAAAGCGACGCTCTACGTGTTAGGTCTGTACCGGTCAGACCGCTACAACCTGTTAGTCCGCAGGTTTCGCTGAATTATGATTTGCAGTGGCTGAGCGCCTGGTACGCAGCTCCCCACACCGGAGCATTCTCGTTCACGACAACCGACAGTGGAACCCTCGCCAACACTTCTGCGAACTTGCTCTTGCCGCAAAAAGCGCGAACGAAACTGCCATCTTGAAGCTTCGGCAGGATTTTGGGAGCGATGCCCCCTGCCACGTAAACTCCGCCGAAAGCCACTGTGCGCAGGGCCATATTTCCTGCCTCGGCCCCATACATTTCTATCCACAATGTAAGGCTTTCGACGCAAACCGGACAAGATTGCTCCAAGCCTCGCCGAGTGATTTCGCGAGCCGAGTCACCCTCCGGCGTATCGAAGGAATCGTGACGAACAGACGGATTTAGAAATTCATGGATCCTGCGAAAGCCCCGTCCGGAAATAATCTCTTCGCACGAGACCTGGGGCAGATGCTTATTCAAGTGCGTGAGCAGTTGAATTTCGAGTTCGCCGCGCGGGGCGAATTCCGCTTGTCCGCCCTCCGACGGCGCAACTCGATACTGCTGTCCATCCCAATGAAGAGTGGCCTCGCCCAAACCGGTGCCCGCTGCAATCACCGCTTTGGTGGCGTTAGGTTGAGGAACTCCCTCATTCAGAATCGCGAAGTCAGCGCAACTAAGATACTCGAGACTCACCGCAGTCGCAGTGAGATCATTGAGCAACACAATTTTATTCAGCTGCAGCTTCCGCCCAATCGCCGTTCCGTCGAGGACCCAGGGGAGATTTCCCGCATGAAGCAAACCCTCGACAACCACGCCGGCCACGCCGAATCCTGCAGCCTCAATTTCTGGCCGACCAGCGCTGCTGTCGGTACTATATGCTCGTTTGAGAAAGTCTCCGATTAGATCGTCGAAACCCGCGTAATCACGGGTCGGAAGGCGGAGCTGGAACACGGGACGAAGTAGTGGCCCGTCCTTTGCGAACAGAGCAAGATTACATTTCGTCCCCCCGACATCGCCCGCCAGAATCATCGTGTGAATGGGTTTCCCGCGCGGCTCAATTTAAAAATGCCAGCGTCATTCTTACATTCGGAGTTAGTCGCCCGGAAAATCTGGGCGGAGAGGAGGGATTCTATCGCGCCACTTCCCAGCAAGTCTCATTAAAACCTACACTTGCGCGATAATATCCCGTCTTTGTGCGGGGCGCAAGCAGATTCCACTACTGGGTCCAGTCTCTACAGTCTACTCAATACCCTGCAGTTCTGAGGAAAACGGCATCGCTGGTATCAGTAAGCAAGGATTCCGCTCCATCACGAACGAGCACCGACTGAGCACGGTTGGACTGATCAATCGGCTCGCCGCGTCGGGATACGTGCGGCGACATCGGGGAGACGCGGACAGGCGAGAGGTATTGGTGGTCTGTTTGTTCAAAACTATTACTCTGGTAAGCCGATGCGATGCACGAGGTTTTGGAAGCGCGAGTCGGAGCGCAGAGAATCAAACCCTGGCCGTAGCAGCACACCTGGATTAAATCGCTCTTCGTAACCCTTTTCGAGCCAATTCATGGCTTGGTCTTTGTCTCCGAGAGATGCATAGATCATGGCGATTTCGGCTGAGTTCGGGTGAGCAGTACTTGAGCGGTTCCTCAAATCACTCAACAGCTTTTCGGAATCGCTCCTCTTGCCAGACAGCGCATACGCGCGAGCCAGATTAGCTATGCATGTTGGACTGCCGCCGGAGAGCTGTACCGCTTTTTGCAGCTCTACGACGGCTGGATCGTACATGTGTTCTTGCAGGTACGCCTGCGCCAGTTGATTATGCGCGAGAGCAAAATTAGGATCCATTTCGATGGTCTTGCGGCTTTGTTGTATGGATTCATCATCGGAGTGCGCAAGGACGAGAAGCTCTGCCAAATCGGAATTAATAATGAGAGATAGCGGATCCAGGCTTTCCGCCTTTTTCATCTCCGCGATAGCGTCGCCATAATGGCCCAACAGGCTCAAGTGCCAGGCATACCAATGATGAGCGGTGGCGTAACCCGGGTTTAGTTCAATAGCTCGCCGGAATTCCTTCCCTGCAGAGTCAAAATCCCAATCAAAGCCATCCAGGACGAATGCCAGCGAATTATGAGCTTCGCCGAGCATGCTGTCCAATTCTAGAGCTTTGGTTGCCGCGGCTTTGGCTTTAGGGTAAGCCTCCTTAGGAGTCATCACCGCATACTGCCAGTCTCCCAGTAACGCATAAGTATCGGCCAGGCCTGAATAAGCCGGGGCGTATTTCGAGTCTTCTTCGATGGCCTGATTGAAATAAGCTAGCGCGACCTTTAAACCGTCCGCCGTTCGCTTATTCCAGAAGTAGCGCCCTTTAAGGTAAGACTCGTACGCTTGCGGATTAACAACCTTTACGCTTTTCAGCGCAGCCTGTTCCTGCGGTGTCAAATTGATTCGAATCTGATCGGCAATGGCGCTGGCCACTCTGCTTTGCAGAACCAAGGTATCGCGCAACTCACCCTCGTAACTCTGGGACCACAGATGCTTGTCCGTAGAAGCCTCGATCAACTGCGCTGTGATGCGAACCTGGTCGCCAGAACGAAGCACGCTGCCTTCTACCACGGCATCCACGTTTAGTTCGCGAGCGATTTGCGGCAGCGGCTTGCGCGCTCCTTTATATACCATTACCGACGTGCGGGAGATCACCCGCAGAGCGCTTATCTGCGCCAGATCGGTGATCAACTCATCCGTCATGCCATCAGCGAAGTAATTTTGTGAAGCATCGCCGGAGAGATTTTCCAGCGGAAGGACTGCGAGGGATCGGATGCCGGTGGGCGCGCTACTACGCGAACGCAGTAACCAGAAGAGAATCGGCACAGTCAGGACGAGCATCAGGGCGGCGATGATCCAACGCGCGGGCCATCGCCGGCGTGTAGGGGCAACCGCCAATCGGGCGCCTTCGCGCTTATGTTTCTCTTCATTATTTTCATGCGTCGTCGGCACAACAGCGGCCGCAGATTCCGGCTTTTTTAAGCGGCCGTCTGTATCGACTACCGACACGTCCGCAATAAAGCGATAGCCACGCTTGGGAAGAGTCTCGATGAATCGCGGACTCTCAGCCGAGTCCCCCAAAGCACTTCGAAGCTTGGCGATCGCGATATTCACAGCCTGGTCGAAATCACCGAAACTTTCGTCGTTCCAAACTCGGGTGCGCAGTTCCTCCCTGGTAACCACTTCTCCCGGACGCTCCAGCAAGAGCTGCAGGAGTTTCATCGGCTGCTGCTGAACTCGGATTCTTAGACCCGCTTTGCGCACTTCGCCCGACTGGAGAGAGACCTCATAGGTTCCGAATCGGACGACGGATTTGGGCCGTAGGGGTTCCATGGCTTCTTTGCGCGAATACGGAAGTCTAGCACCTCGTGCAACGGCCACCGGGATCAGGCTATGTCCGAATTTAAATTCTTAGCTACCAATCACTTAACCGGTAATGAACTGGATATACGAAAAAAATTCGCAGTTAATTGACGGCGGGCGACAGACGCGTCAGATTGCCATGCGACGTGGGGCGGTAGCCGTTCGACAGGAGAAACAATATGTGGACGAGATCATGTGCTGTTTGTAAAGCGCTTTTGCAAAAGCGCCGATTGTCGGACTCCGTGCGCTGTGTCTGCGGATGGATATGGCAGGGCTAGTGGAGTTGCAAGCTGCTTGCAGGCCTGAACAAGACAGGTCTAAACCGAAAAGATAGTACGAAGGATCTGGAGGAGCCAAATGAAAAGCGTTGGATCTGGGTTCCAACAAATGGTCGGATTCGGGACTTCCTCCGCCCAGATCGATCAACGGTCGGCAGGGTTTGAAGAGCTGGCTATGCCGCTGTTCGATTCTCTCTACAACTTCGCGGGGTGGCTGGCGCAGAATTCGAACGAGGCCGATGATCTCGTGCAGGAAACTTATCTAAAGGCCCTACGCGGTTTCGGGTCGTTTCAGCAAGGAACAAATTTCCGCGCTTGGATATTCCGAATCCTGAAAAACACCTTCTTAAGTTCACGGTCGCGACTCGACCGGCGCACGACTGTGGAGATTGATTCTGATGACAACTGCCCAACTTTGCCCGCAACCTCCGCCACTCCTGAGTCGCTACTGATCGACAGTTCCACTAACAAGGCGGTTCAATGCGCAATCGAGCAACTTCCAGTCATCTTTCGCGAAGTCATTTTGCTGTGCGACGTCGAAGAAGCGTCTTACCGCGAGATTGTGGAAATATTGTCGATTCCGATCGGAACTGTTATGTCACGGCTGGCGAGAGCCCGGAAAGCAGTCTGCGAGGCAGTCCGTAACCACGAAGTCTTACATGAAGCAGAAGTCTGAGACCTGAATGTGAATCGTGCTGGAACCGCTGTAGAAAGGAAACGCTTATGGGAGCCGCGACTTTAACAGCAACGTTTGACTCTCCGATACCCGAGATACGACCGGCCACAGTGGATCGTATTCTGGTTATTGAAGACGATGAAGCGTTGCGCAAGATTCTGCGACGGCTTTTCACCGTGGAAGGCTACGATGTCGACGTTGCCCCCGAGCCCTACGACGCTCTGGAGATGCTTCGCCAAAGGCCACCAGCCGCGGTAATCCTGGATCTGGAGCGCCCAGGAACTTCAGGATGTGATCTTTGCAAGATCATTGCTAATTTGATTCCTGGTTTGCCGCTTTTAATTTTGAGCGCGAGCTCGGATGAGGCCGACAAGGTCTTGCTGCTGGAGTTGGGAGCCGACGATTACGTAACCATTCCGTTCAGCCCAAGGGAGTTAGTCGCGCGTTTACGCGCGCTAATCAGGCGCACATCGCGTGTCGGCACGGCAAATTTGTGTCTCTTTGAGGATGTGGCTGTCGATTTTTACAAGATGGAGATCACTCGGGGCGCGGAGAGAGTCCCGATGACTTCAAAAGAATTCAAGATGCTCGAGTTCCTGACAAAGAACGCCGAACGTGTGGTCTCGCGCGATGAACTTCTCGATAAGGTTTGGGGCTATCAGTCCTACCCCTGCACACGGACAGTCGACACTCACATGCTTCGGTTACGGCAGAAACTCGAGGGCGACCCGTCGCGCCCCTCACATCTTCTGACGGTACACGGACACGGATATAAGTTCGTGCCTTAACCGATTGGGATTAATAAAGGATTATTTCTTAAGGAGCAAAAAATCATAGCCGGAGGATTTCTGGGGAAAGAATCTTTGGTTTGCCTGACCAGCGCTTTAGATGAGAAAGGCGCTTAGGAAACTCAATCTTTTGTTCATCGGAGTAGTTCCCACTAGTCACGCGTCCAATGATGACCTTGTACTCTGGGATTTGTCGAATCCGTCTACTCCTCGAGTAGTGCAAAAGTTTTCGGGAGTAGTCAAGTGGCTTCAGGACGAGCGGAATTTTATCTATGTCCTGAACGGAGAAGGACTGTGGGTGATTTCCAACACCGATCACGATTCAGAACAAACCAACACTACGATTAGTTGCGGAGGGTGAATCACCACACAGGGAGCTACCGCCAACGCGGCCCTCTCCGCAGCAAAACCTGCACTTCAAAGGTGTCTAATGATAAATCCTTTTGATCCTAGGACCGTAGTTCTTGCTAAGCACGCGCAACACGTCGTACTTGTTCATTTTCCTATCGCACTGTTTATTTCAGCGGTGGTGTTTGACCTCATCTCGCAATGGACGGATCGCAGTGGCTTGGCGGATGTAGCGTATTACAATTTTCTGGGAGCAACCATTACAACGTTGCCAGTTCTTGCGACGGGAATTTTAGCATGGCAATTCCAACTTGAGGGACAGAAACTAAAGGGCATTCTACTGATGCATCTCGTACTCGCATGTGTCTCAACTGTGATGATCTGGTTTGTCTGGTGGTTACATTTTCGCGCGCGACGCAGGACATTAGTTTTGCCACGCTATCGTCTGGCTCTCGAAGTTCTGGCGGTCGGGGTCATTGCCCTGACAGGACATTTGGGTGGTTTCCTCAGCGGCGTCAACATGCCGGGCTAGATTCTTCAGGCCTCCAAGGTCACCTGGCTGTTTAGCAAACTCGCACGGTCAGGAAAAAGGGCGAACCCGGAAAAGGCTCGCCCTTTTTTGTGTCTAACGAAGGCTTCAGTCTGCAGGAACCAGTTTCTCCTTTAGCGCAGCGATCTTGGATTTTGAGCGATTAGGTCAGAAAGACGGCTCTCTTTGTCTCACGAAACTTGACAAGAGCTTGACAATCAAATGACATCCCGCCTGCATCCGGCCCGTGGCCGCCACGTCTAACGCACATAGATTGCATTGAAAGCTGAAGTCACGCCCTGGAATAAAGACTTGTGACCCCAGTTATCACTAGCGAAGTGAGCTATATACACAAGGAGAAATCATGAAGAGCTATTTGACCGTTTTACTTACTTTGACTTGCCTGCTTGGATTGGGCAAAGCTGTCCGTGCCCAAGAGGAAAGCAAAATTGTTGTGAATGTTCCATTCGAGTTTGTCGCGGGAGGCGAGACGCTTCCCCCGGGCAAATATAACGTAAGTCGTATCTCGCCTGATTCAAAGCCAGGCTTGGTCATTAGCAGCTATGGGAAGAGTGCGTTTGTTCTTCCCGTGGCATTTGATGGCATCGCCGCTGACCAGGCAAAGTTTGACTTCGACCATGTAGGAGACAAGTATTTTCTCAGCGCGATTAAGACGCCGGCGGGTATCTATACGATCGGCATGCCACGACAGATGACTAAGGTAGCTCAGGTCAAGGATCACGCTACCATGTCTTCCTCCGGAACTCACTAGGTAGAGCGCATCTCGGCTTCTGGCGGGCTCAGAAGCCGGGTTTTCCAATCTGTATAACCCCGCTTCCTGGCTTAGTTATGAAGCGACATCGAACCAAAGCAAAACAAAAACAGAAAAGAAAAGATAAAAACCAATGAAGAAGATTACATTTCATACAATCGCCGCACTTTTAGCGCTTGGTCTAGTGTGTTGCAGCAACTTAGCACAAGCCCAGGCTGGCAGCCTGGACACAACTTTTGGAACGGGCGGGATCGCCACCACCAGCTTCGCTGACGGCGTCGCAGGAGTCGGCGCTTTTGAGCAATCGAACGGCGACATCGTGGCCGTCGCCCAGGTCGACTTTGTGGACAACGTAGGCACTGGAATTGGCCTGGTGCGCTACACGTCAACCGGAGAACTCGACACAACCTTTGGGACGAACGGGATCACGGTCACCAGTTTCGCTGGCCTTGCTTTCGACCCATTCGGGTTTGCAATGCAAACGAATGGCGATTTTCTTGTTGGAGGAGTAGCCACGACCAAGTCAGGTCGAAATGAGTTCGGCTTGGTGCGTTATACATCCAACGGCGTTTTGGATACAACCTTTGGAACCGCGGGACTCGTGACCACGAAAGTCGGTACCCGGTCCGATGCTCCCAGTGCGCTGCTACTACAACCCAACGGCCAAATCCTGATGGGCGGCTTCGAAGTTGCTGGGGACAATATTCCGGGAATGATGTCTCTGGTACGGTACAATGCCGACGGCGGTCTTGACACTACCTTTGGCAAGGGCGGAATCTCGCTGGCGAGTGTCACGTTCTTAGGGCCTGAGACGCTGGCGTTGCTCTCGAACGGCGACTACTTGGCGGTGGGAGAGGATGCAAATTTTAATACGGGCCTAGTCGCGGAGTTCAGCTCCAAGGGAGTCCTGTTGTCCAAGGTCACATCCGCAAAAGTTGTGGCAGGTCTCTGGTCGTCACAAGGCGCAGTTCCCAACGTTATGTTCCAGTCCCCTACTATTTTCCAGCCAAACGGCCGCTATATTGTGGCCTCGACTTCCTGCACGTTTCACTCGGAGTGCCGCGGAACTAGGATCGGTGTGGCGCGTTTCCTCGAAACAGGGAAAACGGATACAACCTTCACCGCTACGGTCGAGTCATTCAACCCGAGACAGACTACGTCGGTAGCTCTGGCAGTTGCTCTGCAGGCGAATGGGCAAATCGTGGTTGGTGGTCTTATCACGCCGACCTCCGGAGGCTTGGTCCGGCTTGATAGCAGCGGCGAGTTGGATACTACCTTTGGCACCGTCGACTCGTTTGGCATCTGCTGCTCGGTGACGAGTGACCAAACATTCTCCGGCCTGCTGATCCAGACAGACGGAAAGATTGTTGCCATCGGTGCACTCAATGGGGATCTGGCAGTGGCGCGGTATCTGGCGAACTAGACCTGTTGTTTAGGTCGGCGGACCCCCAAGCGGGATAACGCTCGTCGCGAACCGGTGCCGAGCCTATCTGTAATCCGCCGAGGAGGGCGCTGATCGCAACCACGGTCAGCGTTCCTTTATGCAGGTGATACCTGGTTGTTCACAAGCGAGCCGTAGCCGTTCATGTGAATGTCCACTAGACCTGTCATTCGGCCTTGCAGGAATAAACGCAGTTCACAGGAGTTATGAACTTGGCAGTCAAATTTTCAAGACAATTATTTTGAGGAGAAATTGTGAAACTTTCATTTAGCGCAATGATGTCTTTCGGATTGGTGTTTGCCTTGTTTCAAGGCACGCCAGCACATGCACAAACTACGACACCTGGCTCGATTTTTAAGGTCGTCCCAACCCCGAATGAGAACACCAACAACAATCTTCTTGCGGCGTCGGCGTCCTCGCCGAACGATATTTGGGCGGTCGGCCAGTCAACCATCCACTTTGATGGCACAAAATGGACGGCCTTTCAGGCTCCGTTTATCAATGGCATCAACACCGGCTCTCTGACAGGCGTGGTCGATATTTCTCCGACTCTCGCTTGGGCAGTGGGAAATGAGAACAACAACGGACAGAGCCTGTTTCAGCAGGTCATCGAACAATGGGACGGAAAAGAGTGGAGCGTGTTTCCGAACCCTAAGTTTCCGCCGAACTCTGAGGCGACTCTCTTCGCTATGGCCTCGACCTCAGCGAATGATATTTGGGCGGTCGGCGATTTCGTACAAATTGACAAAAACCTTGACTTCAACCTTTTCGAGCACTGGGACGGCACCACTTGGACGGCGACAACTGTACGAGTAACCAAAAGCCCATCTGAGTCTCTCTCTGGCGCGTCCGCCGACGCTACCAATGATGCCTGGGCGGTGGGATTCAAGGGTTTTGCTCCCCAAATTCTAGCGAAGCACTGGGATGGCACCAACTGGACGACTGCAGCAACTCCCCAAGTAGCGGGAAACAACAATAAGTTAAACGCCGTACTGGCGCTGGCGCCGAACGATGCGTGGGCGGTGGGCTTTTCCACACCTCGGAAGCCGCCAAACGCTGCCAGTCTGACCTTGATCCTTCACTGGGACGGCACCAGTTGGAAGGTAGTCCCGAGCCCGAACGTTGGACCGAAGACCCAATTTCAGTCGAACACTTTGCTGGGATTGACGGCCAATTCAGCTAACGATATCTGGGCGTTTGGTTTCTACTTAGAATCCAACGGGTCGGGACAGGCGAAGACTCTACTATTGCACTGGGACGGTTCCAGTTGGAAGATTGCCCCCAGTCCCAATCCCACCAAGGGCGATTTCCTGCTCGATTCTTTGGTTTCCGGAGTAACCCCGTCGCCAGGCAACGTTTGGATTTTTGGAGAAGAGGATGAAGTTGTTCAGAACAGCCCTGGTATCGGAACGCTAGCGCTGCATACCACGACTGGGAATTGATTACGGTCTAGTTCTTGGCTAACGAGACGCGGCGGGTATGACCCCGCTGCGTCTTACCACTTAATAAAATATTTTGCTGGAATTGGGGAATGTTGCTCGACCAGCGGAGTTTTGCATACCGCTGGACCAAAAAGTCCGCAAGTAAATAACAAGGAGAATGGAATGAGCTTTAAAGACTCTGTCTTAAAGAAACGTCGTAGCCTTGCATCGGCATTATCGTGGGTCCTGCGCGGGACGGTGGCGGCTCTGGCAGTAACTCTGATTCTGATGCCCAATTCCTGGGCAGCCAGTAGCGAGAGGGTGCTGCATACTTTTAACATTGCGACCGCGGGATTCCCGGTCTCTGGCCTGGTTATGGACGCGAACGGAAACCTGTATGGCACCACTCTCCGCGGCGGTGTAGGAACCTGCTCCGAGGGATGCGGCGTCGTCTTCAAGTTAACCAAAAACAACCAAGGCGGACTCACCTATAGCATCCTTCACTCCTTCGTGGGGTTCGCGTCCGACGGAGGCGCTCCCTTCGGCGCTCCGATCGTGGACAGCGCCGGCAATGTTTATGGGACCACGACGCTCGGCGGCAAAGGAGATTGTGGTGTTGTTTACCGGTTTTCCCCAACCGCCGGCGGAAAGTACAAGGAAACTATTCTCCACAGCTTCAACAAGTTTAGTACGAGGAACGACGATGGATGTAATCCCGAGTCCTACCTGGTTTCCGATGCAGCCGGGAATCTGTATGGCACAACGAACACGGGTGGCGGCGGTGGGGTGAACGGTACCTTCTGCGATAACGGTTGCGGCAGTGTGTTCAAGCTGGCGCCGAAGGGAGATGGAACGTACACCGAGAGCGTGATTCACAGTTTCCCCGGAACAAAAGGCAATACGGATGGCCGGAATCCGGTCGGAGGGCTGGTTTTTGATGGCGCGGGCAATCTGTGGGGATCCACTCAGGGAGGCGGTAGCGTCGGCGACGGCACCGTCTTCGAACTGACTCCCAACTCGGATGGAACATATGCCGAGAGCACGCTCTATAGCTTCACCGGAGCGAGCACGGGATTTTTTCCGAACACCGATCTGGTAATCGATAAAGCGGGGAATCTCTATGGCACAACCGTGAATGGAGGCCTTAAACTCCATGACGCCGGCGTGGTCTTCAAAATAACGCCCCGAGGGGGCGGCGTTGTCGAGGAAAGTATCATCCATGCGTTTTTCTGCAACGCCATTGCCTGCCACGACGGCGTAACTCCCTTCAACGGGCTCACGATTGATGCCAACGGTGTGCTCTATGGGACGGTTGACCTCGGCGGCGGCGGCAGCAATCAGTGCAGCACGGGCACGCCCGCTCTCGGTTGTGGCATCGTCTATAAGCTGACGCCCAACGCGCAAGGCGAGTTCATGGAAACGATCCTGTATCGCTTCAAGGGATTCGCCGACGGAGCCGAGCCGTTGGATGACCGCGTGGTCCTTGATGCCAACGGCAACATCTTCGGCACTGCAGCCGAAGGCGGCAACTCAACTGCATGCCCCCCCGATGGTCCGGGTAGTCCTGGAGGTTGTGGCGTCGTGTTCGAGGTTACCCCGTAGTTAAAACGTGAAGAAATCTGGCGGGAATCGCAGGGTTCCCGCCGGAAAATCATGAGCCTGACAAACCCACTTTGATGTAAGCGCGAGCGTTTCCGCTAGTGCGATGTTGTTGATGTAGACGGCGCAGATGGCCTCCTTCCCCGCCTTCAAATTTGACGGGAATAAAAACGACCTGCCGCAGTTATCAACTCTGAACGTCATAAATCACGGAGGACAGATGTCGGACAAGAAGCAAGATCTTATCGATCAGAATTTACAAGACCTCAACAACGACGGAGTAGACCGCCGCGGATTCCTGAAGTGCATGGCATGGGCGGGCACGGGCCTGGTCTGGACCATGAGCGGCGGCATCCCGGTATCGCGCGCCTTCGCCAAGAACAGCAAGAAAGATGCTATGAAAGGCGGGGACTTCAGCTTCGTGCAGATCAGCGACAGTCACATCGGTTTTAACAAACCAGCAAATCCTGATGTCACCGCTACTCTGCAGACGGCGATCAACAAAATCAATGCCATGCCTCACACACCTGATTTCATTATTCATACCGGCGATCTGAGTCAGCTCTCGAAGCCGAGTGAGTTCGATACGTTGGATCAAGTATTGAAAGGAGCGTCTGCGAAGCAGATCTACTTCGTGCCGGGTGAGCATGACATGCTCAGCGACAACGGCGAGCAATTTCTGCAGCGCTACGGGAAGGGTACAAAGGGCACTGGGTGGTCCAGTTTCGATCATAAGGGTGTGCATTTTGTCGGTCTGGTGAATGTCGCCAATTTGAAAGCTGGAGGCATGGGGTCGCTCGGTCACGAACAGCTTGAGTGGCTCGAGGACGATCTCAAGGGCCGCTCCGCCAGCACTCCGATTGTGCTCTATGCGCACATTCCGCTGTGGACGATCTATCCAGACTGGGGTTGGGGAACCGACGACAGTGAACAAGCCTTGTCTTACGTCAAGCGTTTCGGTTCCGTAACCGTATTAAACGGCCACATTCACCAGATCATGCAGAAGGTCGAAGGCAAGGTTTCGTTCCACACCGCGATGTCGACCGCCTTCCCGCAACCTGCGCCGGGAACAGCGCCCTCCGCCGGACCGATGAAAGTGCCAGCCGAGCAGTTGCAGCAGGTGCTGGGCATCACAGATGTGAACTACGTGGTCAGTGGTGGCAGCCTCGCAATCGTAGATTCGGCGCTCGGAGCGTAGAAGTTAGCAATAAATCTGGAAGTCCAAATCACGAAAGGAAGGTAAGAAAATGAAGAACAACATATTAGTGGCCGGCCTTGTAGCGCCGGTAATCATCGCAATACTACTGCTGTCCGCGGGATCACCGAGTGTCAATGCGAATAATAACGACCGGCCATCCACGGCGAACGCGGTGGTCAAAATCGACAATTTCGTTTTTGGGCCCCAGACGCTCACGGTACTCGTCGGCACGACAGTTACCTGGACAAACAGTGATGACATTCCCCATACGTCGGTCAGCACGGAGGGTGTGTTCAAGTCCAAGGTGCTGGATACGGATGAAAAATTCTCCTACACGTTTACCAAGGCGGGAACTTATCCCTACTACTGCACCATCCACCCGAAAATGACCGGCCAGGTGGTAGTGCAGTAAATCGAAACCTTGGGTGCAATCTGGTGAAACATATGGCGACACAGTCGACACAATTCGAGGCATGGGCAAGACCAAGCGATGACATGAAACTTGTCCATGCCAGTAAAAATGGTGATGTTGGCGCGTTTGAAGAACTCGTGAAGAGATACGATCGCAAACTCCTCCGCATCGCACAGAGCGTGACCCACAACAGGGAAGATTCTCAGGACGCGGTTCAGGAAGCCTTCTTGAAGGCCTATCAATACCTGGCTGAGTTCCGAGAAGCTTCCCAGTTCTCGACTTGGCTGATTCGCATCACACTGAATCAGTCGCTGATGAAGCTGCGAAAGCGAAATGCCACCAAAGAAGTGTCGCTTGATGAGGACTTCGAGGCAGAGGAAGACGTGATCCCTCGCGAGATTCCCGATTGGGTTCCCAATCCTGAGCAACTGTACTGGGGATCAGAATTACGGGAGATTTTGCGCAAGGCGCTGGAAGAACTGGTTCCTGTCTCGCGAACGGTGTTTGTACTGCGGGACATCGAAGGGCTCTCAATAGAACACACAGCGACCGCGCTAAACCTGAGTCAGTCTGCAGTCAAGTCCCGGCTATGGCGAGCGCGGTTGCAACTGCGTAACAGCCTGAACAAATATTTCGGCAAGTCAACGGAATCTGCGCAAGAAGAGCAAACTTCTTATAAATGCGTGGCACAAGCCGCGCCACATTCTCATCACCTGGTTGCAGATCAACTGAATGCTAGATGATCCAGGAGTCGCTTCCGAGCAAGCCTATCGTGATTGTTCCTTCCGCGTGTCATGACCGCTCGACAAGGAATTGACAATTAAGTGACATCCTGTCCGCATCCCGTCGTTGTTCGCGGCAGTCTAACTGGCATGCATCGCGAAGATCGCAGCAATTGAGACACGGACGCGGTTGCGGAGTAAGACGTCACGAGCGCAATTATCAACAATTAAGTTCAATTTAAACGGAGAAATAACGAAATGAACTACGGAAAGTGTTTAACCGCCATCAGCAAGAGCTTGGCGGTAGCGGCAGTAACCATGGGGCTTGCGGCCAGTTCCTTATGCGCAGGTCAAGAGACTGTGTTACATACTTTCACCGGTGTCGAACGCAATTCCGGCAGCGCTCCTGGTAGCCTGACCTTTAACGCGAGCGGAGATCTTTTTGGCACGTTCAGCGCGGGCGGTGTCGGAGAATTCGCCGACGGCGGGGTTTTCGAAATGACGCCGAAAGCGGGTGGCGGCTTCACCTACCGCGCGATCCACCAGTTTTCGCAGGCAACGGGTGACGGCGCTAACCCAGGTTCCGCCTTTATCCTCGACGCGAAGGGCAACCTTTATGGGGTCACCCCGAACGGCGGTAACGGCTGCGGCATCGTTTTTGAACTGTCGCCTCCCGCCACCAAGGGTGGAAAGTGGAAAGAGAACATCCTGCACAAGTTCGACAGCAGTGGGGAGGATGGGTGCAATCCCAGTGGCCGTTTAATCTTTGACCAAGCGGGCGATCTCTTCGGAGGCACCTTCAACGGCGGCGGCGGCTCGACCAACCTGTTCTGCAACAACGGTTGCGGCACGACTTACAAGTTGCACCTGGCGAACGGAAAATGGACGGAGACCGTTCTCCATCGCTTCACAGGGAGCGGCACAGACGGCCAGAGTCCTACGGGCGGGCTGGCGTTCGACACGGCCGGTAACCTTTGGGGGACGACGTTCATTGGCGGCGTTGGCAAATCATCGACCTGCGGCGACACGGACGGTGCGGGTTTCTGCGGCACCGTGTTCGAACTGACACCCAACGCAAACGGAACCTGGACCGAGAGCACGTTGTATAGCTTCGTGGACGCCAGCACCGGCTGGAATTCTTTTTCCGGTTTGATCCTTGACAAGGCGGGAGATTTAGTCGGCACGACAGAAAATGGAGGAAGCGCCTTGGACGGCACGGTGTTCAAGATAACCCCCAAAGGCAAAGGGAAAGTCGAGGAGAGCCTCATACACGAATTTGTCGGCGAAGCGGATGGATCTTTTCCTCAAACCGGCCTGACCATGGATGCCGCCGGGACTCTCTACGGCGTGGTCTTGGTCGGCGGCGGCACGGCCTTCACGTGCACGGAAGACTCGGGCGGGGGCTGTGGCATTGTCTACAAACTGACGCCCAATTCCGACGGAACCTGGACGGAGACGATTCTGTATACGTTCCTCGGTGGGGCCGACGGAGCCATTCCTGGGGACGACAGACTTGCTCTCGACACCAACGGCGACGTCTTTGGCTCTGCAGGGTCAGGCGGCGACTTCAACTTCAACCAAACCGGTTGCCCCGGCAACCTCCCCGGCGGATGCGGTGTTGTGTTCAAGGTGAAACCGTAACCGAGAGCGGCGCGTAGCGGTCGGAGGTAGCGCGGGGTCTCGTTTGGTTCGAGGCTCCGCGTATTTCTAGGATGTGCGGCACGGGTATTCTCGAGTAGAAGTTTTCAAGTCTCTCCCCCAGCAACGGACAGGGCGTCAGCAAAGGCGACGATTCTCGAATGGAATCGAACCGAATTGACGACCTGTCCGCCCCCCCACACAATTCTCGGCCTTTAGTGAGTGCCTGATTCACTCGATATCTCAGACTGCTCGATCTCTTATTGCCGAGTCACCGCATTGCATCCCAACAACAGCGCCGCGGACCAATATGGAATGTGGATCCAGCAATACATGATTCAGACCGATACCTGTATTGCATGACGCAGCACCTTCCGTTCCACATATCGGGATGACGTAGCTTGGTGTGTTTACGAATCTCGACAAAGAACTGACAATCAAATGACATCTCAGCCGCATCTCGTCACTTACCCGCAGCGTCCAACCACCATGTTCTGAAAAGTTGATGACTTCGCCTCGGGAGGTACTTTTGGAATAAGCCTCGCGAGCACAGTTATCAATAATTAAATCCAAAATGTTTCAACAAGGAGAAATCATGAAAAAGCAATGTCTAACAGTTCTATTCACACTAATCTGTGTTCTTGGGTTGGGGCTAGGTGCTCGTGCTCAGGAGGAAGATACAGTCGTTACAAAAGTGCCGTTCGGCTTCGTGGCGGGAGGCAAGGTACTTCCTGCGGGCACGTACAGGGTGAGTCGTGTATCTCCCGCCTCTGGGTCGCGAGAACTTGAGATGAGAAGCTACGAAACGCGCGCAAGCGTGTTTGTAACCCCTACGGTCTTCGATGACGTTCGATCTGACAAAGCACAGCTTAACTTTGAGCATCTCGGAGATACATATTTTCTCAGCACCATTGAGACACCGATCGGGACATACTCCATAGACATGCCCCCTTCGGCTATCAAGCTTGCGCAGACGCAACCGCAAGGCGGGTCTCACCCTGGAGGCAACTGAATCAACCACATCACTACCGACTTTCTAGCAGGGAGTTCAGGGAGCCAAGAACTGTATCAACCTGTGCTATGCCTGAATTCCCTGTCATCCGCCAACCAACGGCTCTACGGTGGGACTCATGAGTGGAACTCGGGAATAAAAGTCAACTGGCGGAGTTTCACATAGTGCAACAGAAGCACAGGAAAACCAGGAAAAGGAATTGGAGATAGAAATGTTGTGTGCCAGTTATCAACTTACGGTCAGTTCCGAACGTCGCAGTGATGTGAATACATGACAAAGAGTTGACAATCATATGACATCCTTTGCGCATCTCGTTGTTGGTCGCAGCGTCTAACCGCACAGTACCACTGCAACAAAATCACAGGCAAAAGGAATTAAAGCGTAACCATGAAAAAAGAAGAACTTTTCCCATCCATCGACCGTTCAGTTGACCGCCGTTCTTTTATGAAAGGCAGCCTTCTGGCGGGAGGCGCAGTAGTGGGCGCCGGCTTGTTATCCAATGCAACTTTGGCCCGTGCACAAGAAAGCGGTTCTCTCAATGCAGGCGATGTCGCCATCCTCCAGTTTCTCGCGGCGGCGGAACTGATTGAGTCGGACCTGTGGACCCAGTACGCGGAATTGGGCGGTCTCGGCCACCTTCCACCCATTGAAGTAGACCCGAACGAACACCTCAACCCTTATCAGATAGCTTTATCGAACCTTGATTCCGATGGCCCGCAATACATCAAGAGCAACACGCTGGATGAAGTGAGCCACGCCACCTTCCTCAATGCCTATCTCGAGTCCAGAGGGGCTCAGCCAGTCAACTTCACCGAGTTCGAAACCTTGAAGGGAAGCACAGCTAACGGATCGTCAGGTAAGCTGCGCCTGACGAACCTTATGCAGCTCAACGTCGACACCAGTTGGTTCGTTCGCTATCGCAGCGCAACCAATCCGGACCTCGGGGCTACCTTTCCTCAGGCGATCACTCTCAAAGGGGTTACCGCCATTCCCAGAACCGATGCCGATTACAAGGGAGAACACAACTCCCACTTCAAGGGTAACGATCACATTCAGGCAATCGCGAATGTAGCAGCTTTTCACTTTGGATACATTGAGCAAGGTGGATCGAGTCTGTACGCGTGCTTGAGTCAGAAAGTAACGGATCCGGAAGTGCTCAAGATCACCCTTGGCATTGGTGGAGACGAGATTGCGCACTTTCTGGAATGGGTTGATTTTGCGGGCAACGGAGTGCAAGCTCCTATTGCACCATTCACGGACACCATATCCGGCCTGACATTTCCCAATTTTTTCAGTCCGCTCAATAAGCGGATTCAGCCGAGCCTGATATTCCCGGTTCCTGTTGAATTCAGCCCCAGCCTGCCGCATGTCTCGATCATTCGTCCGCTGAACGATACATTTGGAGGCGCCGTTGCCACGATCCAAAGCTTTATCGCCGATGGGCTCTTTGTCGGCCAAAGCCAGAAGTTTCTCGACATCCTGCAAACTATGGCGGTCGAAGCTGACGCCGCAGTTCGCGGGGCATAACTGAACCCTAACTCACAAGTGGGGCGCCGTGCCCAGAAACACAGGTCGCGGCGCCTGCCTTTTCGCTAATCCGTTTGACTGCCGTCTTCGGACGAGAAACTAAGGAGCGCCCAATGTTTGAAGGATTGTTTCAACCGATGCATTTGTTGGTGATTTTCGGGATTGCCTTGCTTGTTTTCGGGCCCAAGAAACTTCCCGAACTAGGCAAAGGAATTGGAGAAGGCATCCGTGGCTTCAAGTCGGCCATGAAAGCTGATGATGAGAAGCAGGTCACCACAGTCAACCCCGTTGCCAACGACTAAAGGAGTGAACCGTGGGTTTTGGAACCGAAATACTGTTCATGTTGTTGCTTGGACTCGTGGTGTTGGGACCAAAACGGCTGCACGCCATGTTGGGACATATAGCCCGCGCTAAAGCTGAACTCGAGAAGGCAACACGCGGCATAAAGTCTCAGCTCGGTGCCGAGTTCGATGCTGCGCGTAAGGACGGCAAAACTGAGATCGCTCAAGAGTTGGTCGGGGATCAGTGAACAATCCTCGTTTTCTCGGTAGGGCCGCGAACCCGCCGGTTTGGCCCACCTAAGAGCAAACC
>Ga0182015_10000780_pt1 | contig 44343 bp, 38 predicted proteins | sample 712P3MmetaG_FD_120478 | JGI IMG/M metagenome (GOLD analysis project Ga0182015, IMG submission 120478) | Permafrost microbial communities from Stordalen Mire, Sweden - 712P3M metaG | ecosystem: Environmental > Terrestrial > Soil > Wetlands > Permafrost | place: Sweden: Stordalen | collected...
CAACGAGTCGCCGGTCGGCCGCGCGCTGCTCGGCCACAAGCGCAACGAGACCGTTTCCGTGCAGGTCCCGCGCGGGCCGGCGCGCAAGCTCAAGATCACCAAGATCGACGTCGGCCTGAGGTAAGGAGCATCGACCCGGCCTTCGCCGGGATCGATGCCGGCTCAAGTAGCCTCACCACCGTGAGCGGGGAAGAGCAGGAGCTCCCGGACCTCTTGGCGGCGCGGCGCGCGAAGCTGGAACGCCTGCGCGCCGATGGGATCGAGCCGTTTCCGCACGAGTTCGACGGCGTTGAGCCGATCGCGGCGGTGCTCGCGGCCCATGCGGGGCTCGCCGACGGCGAGGAGACGCAGGCGGCCCACCGCGTCGCGGGGCGGCTGGCGGCTCGGCGCGACGCCGGGCGCGCCGCCTTCCTCGATCTCGTCGATCGCTCCGGTCGCGTCCAGCTGCATGCCCGCGTGGACGAGCTGGGCGAGGCGGGCTTCGACCAGCTGGTCTCACTGGACCTCGGCGATCTGCTCGGCGTCGACGGGCTGGCGATCCGCACGCGCCGAGGCGAGCTGTCGCTGCGGGTGACCGCATTCACGCTGCTCGCCAAGTCGCTGCGACCCCCGCCGGACAAGCGTCACGGCCTCAGCGACGTGGAGACCCGCTATCGCCGGCGCGAGCTGGACCTGATCGCCAACGCGGACACGCGCGAGCTGTTCGTGGCGCGCGCGCGGATCATCAGCGCGGTACGCCGGGCGCTCGACGAGGCCGGCTTCGTCGAGGTCGAGACCCCGGTGCTGCAGCCGCTGTACGGCGGCGGCCACGCGCGGCCCTTCACCACCCACCACAACACGCTCGACCGCGACCTCTACCTACGGGTTGCGACCGAGCTGTACCTCAAGCGCGCGATCGTCGGCGGCCTGGAGCGCGTGTACGAGCTCGGCAAGGACTTCCGCAACGAGGGGATCTCACCCAAGCACAACCCCGAGTTCACGATGGTCGAGTGGTACGAGGCCTACGCCGACTATGAGGATGCGGCGGCGCGGCTCGAGTCGGTCGTCGGCGCCGCAGCCGCGTCGGTGCAGGCGCCGGCGATCGACTTCGCTGCGCCGTGGCGGCGGATCACCCTGCGCGACGGGGTGTTCGAGCAGACCGGGATCGACATCCTCGCGCTGCGAACCCGCGACCTGCTGAGCGCCGCGATCGCCGAGCGGGGGCTCGCTCTCGAAGCCGACGGGCGAACCTGGGGCGGCCTGGTCGACGACCTGCTCTCCAAGTATCTGGAGCCCACGCTGCAGGCGCCGACCTTCGTCTTTGACTACCCGGTCGAGCTCTCACCGTTCGCGAAGGCCCACCGAACGCAGCCCGGTCTCGTCGAGCGCTGGGAGGCCTATGCCGGGGGGATCGAGATCGCGAACGCGTTCAGCGAGCTCAACGACCCCGACGAGCAGCGCGCGCGTTTCGTCGCGCAGCGCGAGGCCGCCGCGGCGGGGGACGAAGAGGCTCAGCCGTTCGATGAGGCGTTCCTGACGGCGCTCGAGCAGGGCATGCCGCCGACGGGCGGCGTGGGCCTGGGGATCGACCGTCTCGTGATGCTCCTGCTGGGTCGCGACTCGATCCGCGAGGTCGTTCTGTTCCCCGCGATGCGCGACTCCTAGCGCTCGCCGGGCGTCAATCGCGTCCACGCTGCGCGAAGCGCGCGCAACCGGGGAGGGGTGCCCGGAGCGATTGGTAGACTGGATGGACGCCGATCTGGGTACACGGCTCAACCGTTTGGCATCCGCGGCCGAAGAGTTGAGCAGCCAGATGCATCGGCGTCCCCGCAAGGGGTGATGATCAGACCCGGACCGCACCACCGAGAGATGCAAGCAGGAAGGACGCAGGCGAGATGTTCGAGCGATTTACGGAGCGAGCCAGGCAGGTGGTCGTTCTCGCGCAGGAAGAGGCGCGGACGCTCAAGCACAACTACATCGGCACCGAGCACATCCTGCTCGGGCTGCTGCGCGAGGAGGAGGGGCTCGCCGCGCGGGTGCTCGAGAGCCTCGACATCACAGTCGAGCGCGTGCGCGGGCAGGTCGTGCGCATCGTCGGCTCCGGCGAAGAGGTCACCTCGGGCCAGATCCCATTCACCCCGCGCGCCAAGAAGGTGCTCGAGCTCGCGCTGCGCGAGGCGCTGAGCCTCGGTCACAACTACATCGGTACCGAGCACATCCTGCTCGGGCTGGTGCGTGAGAACGAGGGCGTCGCCGCCCGCATCCTGCTCGATTTCGACGCCGACTCCGAGAAGATCCGTAACGAGGTCATTCGGATGCTTTCCGGCCCCAGCGGCCGGCGGGGCGGGCCGGCGGGCGTCGCGGGCGCGGCCGGTGTCGCGGACGCCAAGAAGTCCTCCAAGCTGCTCGACCAGTTCGGTCGCAACCTGACCAAGCTCGCGGCCGACGGCAAGCTCGACCCCGTCGTCGGGCGTGAGACCGAGATCGAGCGGATCATGCAGATCCTCTCGCGGCGGACGAAGAACAACCCCGTGCTGATCGGAGAGCCCGGCGTCGGCAAGACCGCCGTCGTCGAGGGCCTCGCTCAGCGGATCACCAACTCCGAGGTCCCCGAGCTGCTGAAGAACAAGCAGATCTACACGCTCGACCTCGCGGCACTGGTCGCCGGCTCCAAGTACCGCGGCGAGTTCGAGGAGCGCCTGAAGAAGGTGATGAAGGAGATCACCCAGCGCGGCGACATCATCCTTTTCATCGACGAGCTGCACAACCTCGTCGGCGCCGGCGCCGCCGAGGGCGCGATCGACGCGGCCTCGATCCTCAAGCCCGCGCTGGCGCGCGGAGAGCTTCAGACGATCGGCGCGACGACGCTCGACGAGTACCGCAAGTACCTGGAGCGCGACTCCGCGCTCGAGCGCCGGTTCCAGCAGATCCGTGTCGACGAGCCGACGGTCGAGCAGACCGTCGAGATTCTGCGCGGCCTGCGCGACCGCTACGAGCAGCACCACAAGGTGACGATCACCGACGACGCGCTGACCGCCGCCGGCGAGCTCGCCGACCGCTACATCTCCGACCGCTTCCTGCCGGACAAGGCGATCGACCTGATCGACGAGGCCGCGTCGCGGATGCGCATCAAGTCGATGACGGCGCCGCCGGCGAATCGCGAGCTCGAGCAGGAGATCGAGACCACGCGGCGCGAGAAGGAGGCGGCGATCGAGGCGCAGGAGTTCGAGAACGCCGCCAACCTGCGCGACAAGGAGCGCAAGCTGACGACTCGCAAGCGCGAGCTCGAGGAGCAGTGGGAGGCCGGCGAGAGCGGCGGCGAGCGTCCGTCGATCGGCGAGGAGGAGATCGCCGACATCGTCTCCATGTGGACCGGGATCCCGGTGTTCAAGCTGACCGAGGCCGAGACCGCGAAGCTGATGCGGATGGAGGATGAGCTGCACAAGCGGGTGATCGGCCAGCATCCGGCGATCGAGGTCATCTCGAAGGCGATCCGCCGCTCGCGCGCGGGCCTCAAGGACCCCAAGCGGCCGACCGGTTCGTTCGTCTTCCTCGGCCCCTCCGGCGTCGGCAAGACCGAGCTGGCACGAACGCTCGCCGAGTTCCTCTTCGGCGACGAGGACGCGATGGTTCGCATCGACATGTCGGAGTACATGGAGAAGCACGCCGTGTCGCGGCTTGTCGGCTCGCCCCCTGGCTACATCGGCTACGACGAGGGTGGCCAGCTGACCGAGGCCGTGCGTCGCAAGCCCTACTGCGTGCTGCTGCTCGACGAGATCGAGAAGGCCCACTCCGACGTCTTCAACATCCTGCTGCAGATCCTCGAGGACGGGCGGCTGACCGACTCGCAGGGGCGCACCGTCGACTTCCGCCACGCGATCGTGATCATGACCTCGAACATCGGGGCGCAGGAGATCGCGCGCAACACGCCACTGGGCTTCGCCGTCTCCGACGACGAGACGGGGATCACCTACGACGACATGAAGAACCGGATCATGGGCGAGCTGAAGAAGGTCTTCCGGCCCGAGTTCCTCAACCGAATCGACGACGTGATCGTCTTCCACAAGCTGCAGCGCGACGAGATCAAGCAGATCGTCGAGCTGCTGCTGGTGCGGATCCGCCACTCGATGGCCGACCGCGAACTGGTGCTCGACCTGACCGAGGAGGCCAAGGACCTGCTGGTCGAGAAGGGCTGGGATCCGGCGATGGGCGCGCGGCCGCTGCGGCGGGCGATCCAGCGCTACATCGAGGACCCGCTCGCGGACTTCGTGCTGCGCTCGCAGCTGCCTGCCGGCTCGACGGTGGTCGTCGACCCGATGCCGGAGGGCCAGGAGGGCGAGGTCCGCCTGACGATCGTCAAGCCCAAGAAGGCCAAGACGGCGGTCGCCGTGGGCGCGAGCGGTGCCGAGGCCGAGGTCGAGCCCGGCGCCGACGAAGACGCCCCGGCGCACGGCGAGCTCGACGAGGCCGTCGAGGACGCCGCCACCGACTCAGGCGGCGACTGACGACGCGCGGCGCTCCGCGCCGCGCCGGTGCAAGTGTTGCGGTTCGCAACGACCGCCTTCACGCCGACGACGCGACGAGGCGTTGAATTTTAACGGTCCAGGCGGGGTGGATCGCGGTCCACGGCCGTTGAATCGACGGCGTCAGGCTCCCGACCGCGTTCGCGCGATGCGTAGCGTCCGCTGGTCGCGACGAACCTCATCGTGGCGCCGCCATAGTGGCGTGAGAGCCACCGGCGCGTGAGGGCTCGGGTGGGCGGGAGCAATAGCAGGGCACCGAGCGCGTCGGTGACGAACCCGGGGATCACGAGCAGCACGCTGCCGAGGAAGCCGAGCAGGCCGTCGATCGCGGCGCGGGCTGGAGGCCGATGCTCGGAGACCGCGAGCGAGACGCGCTCGATGGCCGAACGTCCCTGAATGCGCAGCAGCTGTGAGCCGAGCACCGAGGTCCCGAGCAGGACCACGACCGCGAGAAGCCAACCGATCGCGTCCGCGACCTCGACGAGCACAAAGATCTCGGCAGCCGGCCACGCGACCAGAAGAAGCAGGATCATTTGGACACTCAGCCTACGCGGCCGCGGGCGCGGAGTGTCGCTGCGCGTGCGCGCCGGCGCCGAGAGCGCCGGGCAGCGCCGCGTCCCGGCGGCGCGGCGGCCGCGTTGATTTCACCTGGCTGCTCGAGCCGATGATGGAGCGCTCGGGCTTCCCCATCGAGGAGGCCGAGTACTCCGACGAGGCCGTCTTCGCGAAGTACGTGCTTCGGCGGGACTGAGCGCAACGAGTTCATCGCCGTCGCAATTGCCACGTCGACGCGGCGCGGCAGGACGCGACGGGAACGCCGTGCGCGGCGAGGGCGGCCGAGGCCGGCCTCTCACCGGCGCAAAGCGCCTCGAGCGCCACGTCCGCGCGCCGGCGGCCCACCGCGAGGCGGCCCGCCGCCGAGCACGGATCCTGTCCCCGCGCGCGCGTAGAGTCGCCGGAATGGCGAGAGCTTCGAGTGTCCACGTCTGCTCGGTCTGCGCACACGAGGAGCCGCGCTGGCACGGGCGCTGCCCGGGCTGTGGAGAGTGGAACACGCTGGTCGAGGAGCTGCGCGGGCGCTCGGCGCCCCGCCAGGGCGGGGGCGCGAGCGCGATCAAGCCGATCGCGCTGGCGGACGTGAGCGCGCCGGAGGTTCCGCGCTTTGAGACCGGGATCGGCGAGCTTGACCGTGTGCTCGGCGGCGGCATCGTGCCGGGGTCGGTGGTGCTGCTCGGCGGAGCCCCCGGGATCGGCAAGTCGACGCTGACCAACATGGTGCTCGGCAACCTCGCGGCCGCCGGGCGCCGCACGCTGTACGTCTCGGGCGAGGAGTCCACGGCCCAGGTGGCGCTCCGTGCCGCACGCCTGCCGGGCGCCGCGCTGAGCGTGCCCGCCGTGGCCGAGACCGACCTCGAAACGGTCGTCGCGATCCTCGAGCGCGAGCTGCCCGAGGTGTGCGTGATCGACTCGGTCCAGACGCTCGACGCCCGCGAGCTGATCAGTGCGGCCGGCTCGGTCGGGCAGGTGCGCCACGTCGCGGCACGGATCGTCGGCGTCGCCAAGCGCCGGCGGATCGCCGTGCTGCTGGTCGGGCACGTCACCAAGGACGGCGCGTTGGCCGGGCCGCGCGTGCTCGAGCACCTCGTCGACTGCGTGCTCGCCTTCGAGGGCGAGCGCGAGCGCAGCTACCGCACGCTGCGGGCGATCAAGAACCGCTTCGGCTCGACCAACGAGGCGGGCGTGTTCGAGATGCGCCAGGGCGGTCTCGTCGAGGTTCTGGACGCCTCGGCGCGCTTCGTCAAGGGCGCGACGCGGGCGCCTGGCAGCGTCGTGCTCGCGGCGATGGAGGGCAGCCGCCCGCTGCTGGTGGAGGTTCAGGCGTTGGTGTCGCCATCGGACATCGTGCCCCCGCGGCGTGTCGTCAACGGGCTCGACCGCAACCGCCTCGCGCTCGTGCTCGCCGTGCTGGCGCGCCACGGCGGCGTGGCGCTCGGCGGCGCCGACGTGTTCGTCAACGTCGTCGGCGGCGTCCGGGTCGATGAGCCGGGGGCCGACCTGGCGGTCGCGCTCGCGCTCGCCAGCGCCTCGCGCGGGGTGGCGCTCGGCCCGCCGGGCGCGCCGACGCCGATCGCCGCCTTCGGCGAGCTCGGCCTGACGGGCGAGCTGCGCTGGGTCGCGCACCCCGAGCGGCGCATCGCGGAGGCGCGCAGATTCGGCCTGGACCCGGTGCTCGCGCCGCGCGGCACCGAGGCGACCGAGGTCGCGACGCTGCGCGCCGCGCTCGAGACGGCGTTTGCGTCCCCGCCGCGCGTCGCCCGGGCGGCCGCCGCGTGATGGCGGCGCCCGCCCGCTTCGCGCGAGGCTCACCGGCGTGATCGTCGGCCTCGACCACGTGCAGGTCGGTGCGCCGGAAGGCTGTGAGGCGCAGGCGCGCGCGTTCTACGGCGAGCTGCTCGCCCTGCGCGAGCTGCCCAAGCCGCCGGTGCTCGCCGCGCGCGGCGGGGTGTGGTTCGGACTGCGCGACGGCCAGCAGCTGCACGTCGGCGTGGAGCCGGCCTTTGCCGCCGCACGCAAGGCTCACCCGGCGCTCGCGCTCGACTCGGCGGCCTCGCTGGAGGAGCTCGCGGCGCTCCTGGAGCGCCACGGCCACGCCCCCAGATGGGACGGCGATCTGCCGGGAGCGCAGCGGTTTTACGTCGACGACCCCTTCGGCAACCGCCTCGAACTGCTCGCGCGTGAGCCCACCAAACGCTGATCCTGGCCGCGCCGGACCCCGGCGCGAGTAGAAAAACCCCACCAACAGAGGGCCTTTCCGGCGAATCGCGCTAGAATGCCGAAAGCATGGCAGCGACTCGATCTGACGACGTACACGACATCGAGTCGCGAGGGGAGCCAAAACTGGTTCGGGCGCTCGAGATGGTCGCGCCCGGGACCGCGCTGCGGGAGGGAATCGACAACATCCTGCACGCGGGCACCGGCGGTCTGCTCGTGATCGGCGAGCCGGACGAGCTGGCGTTCCTCTACTCGGGCGGGATCAAGGTCGACATCGACTACTCCCCGGCGCTGCTCTACCAGCTGGCGAAGATGGACGGGGCGATCACGCTGAACGCCAACGCGACAAAGATCCCGATGGCCAACGTGCAGCTGATGCCCGACCCGACGATCCTCTCGGTCGAGACCGGCACGCGCCACCGCACAGCCGAGCGTGTCGCCAAGCAGACCGACGCGCTGGTGATCGCGATCTCGCAGCGCCGCGAGGTCATCTCGCTCTACGTCGACGCGATCCGCTACATCCTCGAGGACATCCCGGTCGTGCTGGCGAAGGCCAACCAGGCGCTCGCCACGCTCGACAAGTACCGCGCCCGCCTCGACCAGGTCTCGACGCGCCTGACGGCGCTCGAGTTCGAGGGCGGCGGCACCCTGCACGACGTCCTCACGGTGCTCCAGCGCGGCGAGCTGGTGACCCGCATGGCGGTCGAGATCGAGCGCCACATCGTCGAGCTGGGCAGCGAGGGCCGGCTGATCGAGATGCATCTCGAAGAGACGATGCTCGGCACCGCAGCCGAGAAGACCGCCCTCGTGCACGACTACATTGCCGGCGACGGCGACGAGCAGCTCGCCGGCGTGCTCGAGTCGATCGGCCGCCTCGGCCATCAGGATCTGCTCGACTTCGGGCGCCTGGCCGAGCTGCTCGGCTACGACCGCAAGCTCAACACCTTGGACTATCCGGTGGCGCCGCGCGGCTACCGCATTCTTGGTCGCATCCCGCGGCTGCCGAAGCTGATCGTCACGAACATCGTGCACACCTTCGGCGGGCTCGACGATCTGCTCGCAGCGAGCGATCCCGAGCTCGAAGCCGTTGAGGGGGTTGGGGAGATCCGTGCGAAGGACATCCGCGAGGGCCTTCGCCGGTTGCAGGAAATCAACCTCGTGGACCGTTATCTGCAAACTTGAAACCGTCTCGCCCGCCAGGCATGTCGGGCGTGCAAGCCAAGGAGGAAATCATTCCCGGAACAGTCGAAGCACGCCTGCTGGAGGACGAACTGGACCCCGATTCCGAGATCGAGACCGAACTCGACGCCGAGGCTGACGTTGTTGACGCGGATGTTGAAGTGGACGTGGACGTGGACGACGCCGACGCCGAACTCGACCCTGACGTCGATCTCGACGTGGACATCGCGGTCACCGTACGAGGCGAGTACATCGAATTCGAACTCGGTGACAACGTCGTATATCCGCACCACGGAGCCGGGCAGGTGCAGGCCAAGGAGATCAAGGAGGTCTTTGGCGAGCGCCGCGAGTACCTGACGATCAAGATCCTGCACAACGACATGACCGTCATGGTCCCAACGGAGAACGCCGCACTGGCGGGTCTGCGCCGCGTGATCGACGAGGAGACCGTCGAGAAGGTGCTGAACGTGCTGCGCGACGACGTCTCGGACATGCCGAAGAACTGGAACCGGCGGTTCAAGCACAACCGCGACAAGATCAAGACCGGCGACATCTACGAGCTTGCGGAAGTGGTGCGCAACCTCGCGCTGCGCGAGAACGAGAAGGGCCTCTCGAGCGGCGAGAAGCAGATGTACACGCGGGCCAAGAAGATCCTCGCCTCGGAGCTGATGTACGCGCTCGACAAGAACGAGACCGAGGCCGAGGAGTACCTCGACGGGCTGCTGTCGCGCTCGCCGAGCGGCGACGCCGTGGCCGGCGGGCGCTGACGGCGCCGGGGGGAAACTGAGAGGTGGCGGTCGCGCTGGTCGTGGCCGCTGGACGAGGGGAGCGTCTTGGGTCCGCCGGGCCCAAGACGCTTGTGCAGCTCGCCGGGCGGCCGATGTTGCAGTGGAGCATCGACGCGCTTCGCGCCGCCGACGCGCTCAGTGAGATCGTCGTCGCGCTGCCCGCCGGTGTGGCCGTTCCGGGGGGGTGCGTGGGCGTGCTCGGGGGCGAGCACCGCTCCGGATCCGTGGCGGCCGCGCTGGCCGCCGCCGCGGCGGGCGAGGACGTCGTGCTCGTGCACGACGGCGCGCGCCCGCTGGTCACCCCCGCGTTGATCCGTGCGGTGCTGGGGGCGCTCGACGGGGTCGACTGCGCGATCGCCGCGGCGCCGGTCACCGACACGATCAAGGAGTCCGACGGCGGGGGGATCGTCGTGCGCACGCTGGATCGCTCACGCCTGTGGTCGGTGCAGACGCCTCAGGCGTTCACGCGCGCGGCGCTCGAGCGCGCGCTCGCGATGCCTGCGGATGTCGTCGCCGCGGCGACCGACGAGGCCTGGCTGGTGGAGCGCGGCGGCGGGCGTGTGCGGTTGGTGGCGGCGCCGGCGGAGAACCTGAAGGTGACCACGCCGCGCGATCTGGCGCTCGCCGAGCAGTTGCTCGCCGCGCGAGTTGATTGAATCGGCGGGCAAATGCTCACCGACTACCACGTGCACCTGCGCCCCGACGGCGTCGGCGAGACCTTCGCCGCGGCCTTCAACGACGCAAACGTCGAGCGCTACCGCGAGGCCGCGGACGCTGCCGGGATCGCCGAGCTGGGAGTGTCCGAGCACATCCACCGCTTCCAGCAGTCGCTCGCGATCTGGGATCACCCGTTCTGGCGCGAGCAGGCACTCGACGACATCTACGTCTACTGCGAGTTCGTGCGCGAGTGCACCGACCTGCGGCTCGGCTTGGAGGTCGACTTCGTGCCCGGGCGCGAGGATCGCACACAGAGCCTGATCGAACGTTGCGAGCTGGACTACGTCGTCGGCTCGGTGCACTTCCTGGGCTCACTCGCGGTGGACTTCGAGCGCTTCGACATCTGGGGCAGCGCGCAGAGCCCGGAGGATGTCTGGCGCCGCTACTTCGAGACGCTGGCGGAGGCGGCGCGCAGCGGCCTGTTCGACATCCTCGCCCATCCCGACCTCGTCAAGATGTGGGGCGGCGCGCGCCCCGTGCCCACCGGGGACCTGCGGCGCTATTACGAGCCGGCGCTCGAGGCGATCGCCGACTCCGGGATCGCGGTCGAGGTCTCGACGGCCGGGCTGCGCAAGCCGGTCGGTGAGATCTATCCCGCGCCGGCGTTCCTTGCCGGGGCGCTGGAGGCCGGCGCGCCGATCGCACTCTCGAGCGACGCGCACGTCCCGCAGGACGTCGGCTACGCCTATGACCAGGCGCTCGAGCTGCTTGCCGGCCTCGGTGTGAGCGAGCTCGCGGTCTTCGAACGGCGCCAGCGGCGCCTTGAGCCACTCGGGCCGTGAGCGCGCGCTCGGGGATCGGCTATGACTCGCACCGGCTGGTCGCCGGACGGCGGCTCGTGCTCGGCGGCGTGGAGCTTGAGAGCGAGCTCGGGCTCGAGGGCCATTCGGACGCCGACGTGCTGACCCATGCGGTGATCGACGCGCTGCTCGGGGCGGCCGGCCTCGGCGACATCGGGATGCACTTTCCCGACAGCGACGAGCGCTACCGCGACGCCGACTCGATCGAGCTGCTGAGCGCCACCGTCGCACTCGTTCGCGCCGCCGGCTACACGATCGTCCATGTCGACGCCACGCTGGCGCTCGAGACGCCGAAGCTCGGCGCCGCGCGAGAGCGCATCCGCGGGCGACTCGCGAAGGCGCTCGGCGTGGACCCCGCGGCCGTGAATCTGAAGGCGACGACCGGCGAGGCGATCGGCTTCGTCGGACGCCGCGAGGGTGTCGCGGCGCTGGCGATCGCCTCGCTCGACGGCTAGTGGGTTGGCTCGGAACGTGGACCGGGAAACCCCCGTGCGGGGACAGGCGGCGAGTGGCTGGCGTCGACTGGCGAGGACGCAGGGAGTGAGCAATGGCGGGGCCATTGCCGCGACTGAGGACGTGGCCAGACGGCGTCCAGACGCCGCCGTAACCGGTGGAACGTTCCGAGCCAACCCACCAGTGATGCCGCCGGCGATGGCCACCGAGCTGCGCCTGTATGACACCCGCACCCGGGCGGTTGTGCCGTTCGTGGCGCGCGATGAGGGCCGCGTCGGGATCTACGCCTGCGGGCCGACCGTCTACTCGCGCATCCACATCGGCAACGCCCGGCCGTTCGTGGTCTTCAGCCTGCTGAAGCGCTTCCTCGAACACGCCGGCTACACGGTTCGCCTGGTGATCAACGTGACCGACGTCAACGACAAGATCTACGCCGCGGCGCAGGGGCGCTCGAGCGTCGAGCTGGCGGCCGCGATGACCGCCGCTTACATCGCCGACACCGACCGCCTCGAGCTCGGGCGACCGGATCACGAGCCGCTGGCGAGCGAGTCGATCGGCGCGATCATCGAGGAGATCGAGGCGCTGCTGGAGCGGGGCTTCGCCTACGTCGCGGGCGGCGACGTGTACTTCCGTGTGCGCCGCGACGGCGGCTACGGTGCGCTCTCGCGGCGCGAAGTGGACTCGATGGGCGCGATGGACCAGGGCGAGGAGTCGGACGGCGACGCCCTGAAGGAGGATCCGCTCGATTTCGCGCTGTGGAAGGCGCAGAAGGCCGGCGAGGACAGCGCCTGGGACGCGCCGTGGGGGCGCGGGCGCCCGGGCTGGCACATCGAATGCTCGGCGATGGCGGAGGGCCTGCTCGGCGTCGGCTTCGACATCCACGGCGGGGGGCTTGACCTGCTGTTCCCCCACCACGAGAACGAGGCTGCGCAGACGCGCTGCGCGCGCGGGGCGGAACTCGCGCGCCACTGGATGCACAACGGCATGCTGGCGAGCAGCGACGGCGAGAAGATGTCGAAGTCGGTTGGCAACATCTCGCCGCTGCACGAGGTGCTCGACAGCCACGGCCGCGACGCGGTGATCCTCTACCTCGCGAGCGGGCACTACCGCCAGCCGATCGTCTACGGCGGCGAGCAGCTCGATGCCGCACGGGCGGGAGTGGCGCGGATCCGCGAGGCCGGACGGCGCCTGGTGCCCGGAGAGTCCCCAACGGCGCTGCGGGAGCTGCGTGAGCGCTTCTTCGCCGCATTGGCCGATGACTTCAACACCCCGACCGCGCTCGCAGCGATGTGGGAGTGGATCCGGGAGGCCAACCGCAGCCCCGGGACGCTTGGCGACAGCGATCTGCGCGAGATGCTCGGCGTGCTCGCGCTCGCCAACCTGCTCGAGGACGCCGGCGGTGCTCCGGCGGAGGTGGTCGCGCTCGCCGATGAGCGGCTGCGCGCCCGCGCCGAGAGCGATTTCGAGCGCGCCGATGAGTTGCGGGCGCAGATCGCGGCGGCCGGCTGGTCGGTGCGCGACAGCTCTGATGGCTTCGATCTGACGCCGCTGCAGTGATCGTCTACGGGCGAAACGCCGTGAAGGAGGCGCTGCGGGGGCGCCGTGCCGGCACGGTCGGCGAGATCCTCGTCGCGCCGGCGCTCGCGCGCGAGCCGTGGCTGGGGAGCCGGCCGGTGGTGATCAGCTCGCCGGAGGAGATCGAGCGGGCCTGCGGATCGCGTGAGCACCAGGGCGTCTGCGCCGAGCTGGCGGGCTACCCGTATGTCTCGACGCAGGAGCTCCTGATGGGCGAGGCGCCGCTGATCGTCGCGCTCGATGAGATCCAGGATCCCCATAACCTTGGTGCGATCGCGCGCACCGCGGAGTGCGTCGGTGCCACCGGCGTCGTGATCTGTGAACGCCGCGCCGCCGAGATCACCCCGGCCGTCTGCCGCGCGTCGGCCGGCGCGGTCGAGCACCTGCGGATCGCCCGCGCGCGAAACCTCGCGGACTTCCTGCTCGCGGCGCGCGGCGCCGGGTGCTGGTGCTACGGCACCGTGGCCGCCGCGGGGGCCACCGCGTACACCGAGCCCGACTACAGCGGCGGGGTCGTGATCGTCCTCGGCGGGGAGGGCCGAGGGCTGCGGCGGCGCGTCGCGGAGAGCTGCGACGCCCTCGTGACGCTGCCGCTCCGGGGCCGGATCGCCTCGCTGAACGTCAACGCTGCGGCCGGCGCGGTGCTGTACGAGGTTTTGCATCGGCGCGGAGGCCTTGACAGGACTCCATAACAGCGGTTAAGGTGCCCGGATACATAAAGGCTAAACCTCAGGTTAAGGCCTTTCTCATATCCGCAGTCGGCGCCAGGGGAGGAGTGCGCCACTGAGCAATCCTGCCTGTCAAAAGGCACGAACAAGGAACGGCTCGTGGCCCAAGTCTCCAGACAGTCTTACGCTCAACCTCAGGTTGAGGATGGCTTCCTCATCGCGCTCGCCAAATCCGGCGATCCCACCGCGTACACGCGACTGCTCTCGCGCTACAAGGGATTCGTCAGGCTCAAGGCCTCGTCGTACTTCCTCGCCGGCGGCGATAGCGAGGATCTGATCCAGGAGGGCCTGATCGGCCTCTACAAGGCGATCCGCGATTACCGCACCGACCGCGAGTCGAGCTTCCGCAACTTCGCCGAGCTGTGCATCACCCGCCAGATCATCACCGCAGTCAAGACGGCGACGCGTAACAAGCACACGCCGCTCAACCACTACGTGTCGTTCTCCTCTCCCGCCGGCGCGGGCGCGGACGACGACGCGCCGGTGCTCGAGGACCTGCTTCCGGGCTCCTCCGTCAACGATCCCGCCAAGCAGGCGATCTCTGCCGAGGAGCTGCGGTCGCTGGTCGGCTGCCTCTCGACCAGCCTCTCCACGCTCGAGTCAGGCGTGCTCGCGCTCTACCTCGACGGGCGCTCCTATGAGGAGATCGGCGGTCGACTGGACTGCGACACCAAGACCGTCGACAACGCGTTGCAGCGCGTCAAGCGCAAGGTCGGCGCGCACCTGGGCGAGCGCGCGGTCCTCGACTGATCGCTCAGCACGCAAGCGCGGCCATCGCAGCGGCCTGGGCGAGCTCGACGGAGCCCTGGAGGCTGGCTCCTGCAAAGCCCTGCGTGATGCGCTCGCCGCGCGCCCAGCTTTCGAGCGCGAGATCGAGTGAGTCGATCGGCGCCTGCGCCGCGGCCGCGAGCTCGCGCGCGCGGCGCTCGATCGTGAGGCGATCGCCGATCGCAAAGACCCGCTTGGCGGCGAGCGTCACCGCGTCCTCCTCCGTCAACAGCAGTCCGGGAGCCGCCAGCGGATGGCGACCGAGCCGCCCCAGCGTGACAAGCAGGTCATAGCGTGCCCGCCGGTGCAGCCCGGGGAGCGCGAGACGCTCGTAAATCCGTGCGAAGCGCTGCTGCGGCGCCCAGCTCAGATCGCCCGTGAAGGCAAGCTGCTGGCTGCCGGCACGCTGCGCGAAGCGGACGTAGGCCGCGAGCGCCTCGCGAAGGCGTCCGGGCTCGTGGGTGCCGCGGGGGCCGAACTGCACAGCCGCCAGCTCCGGGAGCGCCGGCCACGGCGTCGCCACGTCCTCGATCGCCGAGAACGGCCGATCGCTCTCGAGCGGCCCGAGCAGCGAGGTGAGGAGTGCGAGCCAGGTGGCCTGCTCGCCGTCGGCCTGCGCGGCAATCTCGGCGTAGAGCCCGGGTCGCTCACCGCCAGACAGTGCCTCCAGGCGCGCGGCGGCGAAGCCGATCTCCTGTGCGAGCCGCCGCGCATCGGCGGTCGAACGCAGCCCCGGCGCCAGCGGCGAGCGGTAACCGTCGTCGTCGCTGCGGGCCTCACGGCGGACGGTCAGACCGCCACGCGAGCTGAGCTGGCTGCGCGGGCGTGTGTCGCCCGGGGAGCGCGGCCGCCTGGCCGCCACCGGCGTGCGTGCCGCGGCCTCGACGTCCGCCTGGCAGATCGGACAGCGTTCGACGGGCGTGCCGTGACGGCAGAACTTCGACACGGATGCACAGTCTAGTGGCGCTGAGCCGGCGCCTTGGCGCGACCGTCGCCGGCGGCCCCCCGGCGGTGGTGGACGGGCGGTCGGTCGGGCCGATCCCAGCGCACGCGCGGGCCGGATCGAGGACACTGCAGGCCGAGCGAGGGAGCCAGCGACGAGCACCGATCATGGGAGCGCGAGTGCGCGCCAAGCGAGCGTCGCACCACCCGGCGAGCGCAGCTCGGCGCCGGCTCGGCGGGCGACGTCGCTGCGCTCGTCCGTCGGCGTCGCGGTGCTGGTGCTCGGCGCGTGGCTGCGGCGGGCGGCGGTCTGGCTGGCACGCGCGCTGCCCGCGATCGCGGCTGGCCTCGCGGCCGCGATCCCGGTCCTCGTCTCGACCGTGCACGCGGTCAGCGCCGGCTGGGAGCCGGCCGCCGACGACGGCATCATCGTCACGCGCGCGTGGGATGTGCTGACCTCGCACTCGCCGCTCGTCGGCCAGTATTCGGAGGCCGGCACCGTAACGAGCCAGGTCGTCCACAGCCCGGGGCCACTGCTCTACTGGCTGCTGGCGATTCCGGCCCGCTTTGGCTCCGTGTCGAGCATCGCGGTGTGGATGGGGGCGGTGAACACGCTGGCGATCATCGCCTGCGTGGCGCTTGCCCGCCGGCGCGGGGGGCTCGTGCTGATGTTCGCCGCCGCGGTCGGCATCGCGCTGATGTGCCAGTCCCTCGCGGCCGAGTCCTTCCACGATGTGTGGAACCCGGCTGCCGCGCTGTTCCCGTTCCTGCTGCTGATCTTCCTCTGCTGGTCGCTGGCCTGCGGCGATCACCGGCTGCTGCCGTTGACGATGCTCGACGCGAGCTTCGTCACCCAGACGCACCTGACCTACGTCGCACCGACGGCCGGACTGCTGGCGATCGGGATCGGGGGCTTGGTGGTGCGGCGGTGCGGCGCCTGGCATGCCGCGCGCCGCGAGCGCGGCGGGCAGCGCTCGGCGGCCCGGGGCGATCCCAGCCCGCCGAGCTCGGGGGCGGGCGGCGAAGGCGGCCCGCCGAGCTCGGCGGCGCGCGGCCGCGATCCCGGCCCGCCCCGTCGCGGGCGTCGGGTCGCAATTGCCCCGTTCTGGCGCTGGGTCGCCGCGGCGACGCTCGTTCTCGCGATCTGCTGGGCCCCGCCGGCGCTGGACGAGATCGAGAACAATCCCGGCAACCTGACCCTGATCGTGCAAACCACAAGCCACCGGGGCACCACTCTGGGAGCATCGATCGGCTGGAACGCGGTGGTCGACGCGGTCGGCTGGAAGCCATGGTGGCTGTACATCCCGGCCTCCGAGTGGAACCGCAAGAAGCAGGTCCTCGTCACACCCTCGAACACTTCGATCGACTCCACGCTCGCTCTGCTCGCCGCACTCGGCCTGGTGACGCTCGCCGGGCTCTGGCGCCGGCGTGGCGATCTCGCGGCGGCCGCGGCGATCGGGCTCGTGCTGTGCGCCGCGCTTGACGCGAACGTCTCCCAGACGCCCGTCGTGCCGCTGCTGGCGGCGACGATCGGCTACACCGCGTGGTGGGGATCGATGCTCGGCCTCTGGGTCTGGCTGGTGGCGGCCTGGGCGATCTGGCTGGTGGTTCGCCGGCTGGCGCGCGGGCTCTCGCCGCTGCGTCGTGTCGTCGGCGACGCGCTCGGGCGCCTGCCCGCCCGGACGCTGAAGGTGGCGTGCGTGATCGCCTCGCTCGGCGCGCTCGGCGGCACGGTCGCGACCGCCGGCGCGGTCGCGGCCAGGGAGAAGCCGGATTCGCACGTCAACCAGTACCCGGCGATCGCCGCGATCGTCGCACGCCTTGACCAGATCCTCCCGTCAGGCGTCGCCGTTCGCCTCTCGCTCGGCGCGTCCAACGTGTCGACCCTGCCGCTCGAGCCGGGCGTGCGCTTCGGCCTCGTGCGCCACGGCGACCACGTCCTCTCGCAGGGCGCACACCAGCGCCTGGGCTTCTATTACGAGCTCGAGGACAAGCCCTACAGCTGGTATGTCTTCATCGCCGACGGGAAGCGCGCGCGCAGACACCTGCTGCGGGTCGTCACGGTGCGCTTCCACGACTTCTGGGGCAGTCACACCTTCAGCGCCTGGATCGCGCGCGTCGGGCCCGGGCGGCGGCTGTCGCTGCCGACCGGAGTGGTCACCGACGCGGTTCGCGCGGATGGGTGAGGGAGCGGTGCCTGGCGGCGCTCGCCGGGGGCGGGGGCCGCTCGGCCGCATGGCGCTCCTGGCGCTGCTCGCCGTGCTCGTGGGGACCGCGTGCTCGGACGGCGCGAGCGCGTCGCCGCCGCGCCGGCCGGCCCGCTCGGCGATGGCGCGCGCCGCCGGTGTGTCGGCGGACGTCCGCGCGCTGGCCGCCGGCCAGGACCACACCTGCGCGCTGCTCGCGAGTGGGAGCGTCGAGTGCTGGGGTGACAACGGCTACGGCCAGCTCGGGGACGGCACGAGCCGTGGTCCCCAGAGCTGCAACGGAGACCCGTGTGCCAGCCGGCCGCTCGCAGTGCGGGGCGTCAGCGATGCGACCGCGATCGCCGCGGGCGGCGATGAGAGTTGTGCGCTGCGCAGCGGCGGAAGTGTCGAATGCTGGGGTGAGAACACCTACGGCCAGCTCGGCGACGGCACGAGCCGCGGGCCGCAGCTCTGCGGCGTCTATCCCTGCAGCGAGGCGCCGGTGGCGGTGCGCGGCATCAGCGGCGCGAGCGCGATCGCCGTCGGTGCCGACGACGCGTGCGCCCTGGTGGCCGGCGGGAGCGTGCAGTGCTGGGGTGAGAACTCCTTCGGTCAGCTGGGGGACGGCACAAGCGAGGGTCCGCAGATCTGCAACGGGGAGCCCTGCGCCAGTGCGCCGGTGACGGTTCCCGCGATCACCGGCGCGAGCGCTATCGCGGTCGGTGGGGTGGTGAGCTGTGCGCTGATCGGCGGCGGCGGCGTGGACTGCTGGGGGGCGAACAACTATGGACAGCTCGGCGAGGGCACCAGTCGAGGCCCGCAGAGCTGCGCTGGAGAGGCCTGCAGCCTCACTCCGGTGTCCGTCGCGGCGATCTCGACCGCGACCGCGATCGCCGCCGGCAACGACCATGCATGCGCGCTGCTGGCCGGCGGCGGCGTCGACTGCTGGGGTTACAACTTCGCCGCGGAGCTCGGCATCGCAACGAGCAGCGGCGTGCAGTGGTGCAGCGGTGGCGAATGGTGCGCCACCAGGCCGGTCGCCGTCTACGGCATGACGAGCGCGACCTCGATCGTGGCCGGGGGCGATCACACCTGCGTGCTGGTGAGCGCGGGGGGCGTGGAATGCTGGGGCTACAACTCCTACGGCCAGCTCGGCGACGGCCTCAGCAACGGTCCGCAGGTCTGCTACTGGCAGGTCGTGCAGTGCGCGAAGACGCCGGTCGCCGTGAGCGCGATCGCCGGCGCCACCGCGCTGGCGGCCGGCGGCGAGCACACGTGCGCGCTGCTGTCGGGCTCCTCGATCAGCTGCTGGGGCGACAACTGGTTCGGTGATCTCGGTGACGGCGCCCTCAGCGGGCCGCGTAGTTGCAACGGCTATCCATGCAGCGCAACGCCGGTCGTGGTGAGCCAGCCGCCGTCGTGAGACTGGCTCTCAGCCGGGCGCCACGAGCAGGTATACGCGTGTCGGCGGTTGGGGCGCGAAGGAGAACACCAGCCAGTTCTGTCCCTGGTAGGCGACCGTACCGGTGAGCGGCAGCGGCGGCGGGGTCGAGCCGTTGCTGGCGGCGATGACCGAACCGTCGGGATCGAGCACGAAGACGTCGGCGGCGGTGTAGACGTGAACCCAGTAGGCAAAGCCGTAGTAGTGCTGCACGACCGGGCCGAGCAGGCCGGTGAGCAGCGATGCGACGCGACCGAACTCGCCCGCTCTGACGCTCGCGCAGGATTCGCTCGTCAGGGCCTGCGCGGGCGGCGGCACGAGGATCACCGCGCGCAGCGTCCCGCTGGGGAACGCGTTATAGGTCTCCGTCATCGCCAGATACCTCACCCCGCCGACCGTGAGCAGCGGGGCGGTGGGCCGTGTGCGCGGGAGCGCGACGCTGCCGAGCTCTGCAACGCGGTGACCGCGGTAATAGATCCCGATCGGGTCGCCCACGAAGCGGGTCTCGAGCTTTGTCACGCCGACGTCGTCCTGGACCGACATCAGGAAACTGCCGATCACCGCGCCGGAAGGGGAGCGCAGGACGCCCGAGACGGGCGCGATCACATACGGACCGCCGACATCGGCGAGCAGATGCCCGGAGGCGTCGAGCACGCGCAGGCGCACGATGTGCCAGCCGGGGTGGTAGACGAGCTTCTCGACGGCGGTGAACGTCTCGGCGGCATCGTCCTGGGTGACCGCACTCACCAGAGCCTGGGAGCCGGTGATCTCGGCGAGGTCGTCGGTCACCTCCCCGCCGGCGTTCTCGTTCGCATAGATGTTGTTCAGCACCTGGGCGTCGGCGGTCGCGAGGACGGCGTGCGTCGCCGCTCCGCAGCTCTCGCTCGCTGCCGCGCGCCCACCGAGTGCCAACCCCGCGAGGCAGCAGACGGCGAGCACGACAGCGGCAACCCGCAGACGACCCAGCCTAGGCAGGCTTCCAAGCACACCGGAAACCTACCCGACACCAAAGCGGGCTCTCGCTGACGCGGCGGCGCCCAGTACGGGGGCGTCGCTGCTTCAGCCGCGGCCCCGAGCGCCGACGGGCGACCGGGATCTCGCTCAGCCCGCCGACGGGGCCCGCGTCGAGGAGTCTGGGCTTGACGGCGCGGCAGCCGGGCTGGCGGCGGAGGCCTTCCGGCCGGCGGATTGCGTTTGCAGCTTTGACGCTGCGGCGCGGATCAGCGAATCCGCGCTGTAGCCGGCCAGGATGGCCGCGCCGAGCTTCGAGAACGAGGTGGGAATGTTGCCCGCGCCCCACAGCGAAGCGACGACGAACACGACCGGGATGTACATCTGGATCACCGCGACCCAGCGAAGCGAAAGCCAGTTGATGAGATTGCCGGCGTCGTACACCTTGATCGGGTTGTCGTAGCTGACGTTCAGAATGCGGGAGCCGAGATGTATCACCGCTCCGAGCGTGACGAACAGGAGCAGCACGATCAGCTTCCAGGGCCAGTTCGCGGGCCACTTCGTCACGCCGGCCGCGTGCAGGATCCCGAACACGAGGATCACGACGCCGAATGCTGCGCCGAAGGCCAGGATCGGCATCGACGCGGTGAGGTAGCGCTCGGGCCAGGTGGACGCCAGGCGGTAGATCGCTTGGTTCTGGGTGTCCAGCGCCACCGGCAGATCCTCGCCCCCGAACCGCCGCGCGTCGTTGCGCAGCCACGTCCAGAGCATGTCGACCTGGGCGGCGGTCAGGCCCCAGCCGTTGCAGTAATCCTCGAGCGTTCTGCTCTCGCCCACATGCGCGTTGCGCATGTCGCCAAGGAGGGTCAGGAAGAGCGTGTGCGCCATCGCCGCTGAGAGCGCAGTGAGGGCCTGCTGCGCATAGCTCGCGACGCCCTTGGGATCGGAGGCTTCGGCTCTGGCTCGAGCGTCCCTGACCCACTGCTGTGCCTCCTGGAGGCGTTGCGCGAGCAGCTGGGCGTGACTGCCGAGCAGCAGCTGCGCCGATAGCACGCGGAGCTCCGGTTGCGGAGCCTCGTGCGACGCCTGGTCCCGAGCGGCGAACACGGAGGCGGCTCGGCCAGGTCGGTCGCCGACCAGGTCGATCAGCGCCTTGACGTTCGTCCAATCGGGCTGCGTTGCCCCGGCCTGGGTCGACGCCGATGCCAGCAGCCGCTGCCACGACGGCAGGCGGGATCGGACCTTCTCCACCGTCAACAGCGCCTCGGATATGCCGTCGTTGACGAGCGCTCGCTGCGCGACGGTCGTCACGGGCGCCTCGACCGACGCCCAGGGCTGGGCGGGCGGGGGAACATATTCGGCCATGGAGCGCGGAACATTAGCCGGATCGGCCGAGGGTGTTCAGCGGCCGTGCCGGCGAAGCTCGTGGGAGCAGACGCCCGCGCCCGCCCCGCCTGCGCCGCGCCCGTCAAATCCGCGCGCGCCCCGCCTGCGCCGCGCCCGTCAAACCCGCGCTCGCCCTGCCCTGCGCCGCGCCTGTCAAATCCGCGGCGGCACCGGCGCCACCGGCGCCGTGAGCTCGTTCGCCACGCGCCGGCGCACAACATCCGCCGGGTGGATCCACGCGCGAGAGCACAGCGGCCGCAGCCGCCGCGGCGCCCACCAGTTCGCCCGCCCGAGCAGCGCCATCAGCGCCGGCACGAGCAGCGCACGCACGATCGTCGAATCGATCAGCACGGCCAGGGCGGCGCCGACCCCGAACTCCTTCAGCGAGGCGACGCTCGAGACCGCAAGCGAGCCGACTGCGGCACAGAACAGCAGCGCAGCGGCGCTGACGACGCGCCCGCTGCGCTCGAGGCCGGTCGCCACGGCGACCCGGTCGGAGGCGCCCTTGTCGTGCGTCTCCTTGATCCGCGCGAGCAGGAAGACGCCGTAGTCGGTCGACAGGCCGAAGGCGATGATGAACAGGATGATCATGTTGGTCTGCTCGAGCGTGCCGGTCGCGGTGTAGCCGAGCAGGCCCTGCAGCCGCCCGTCCTGGAAGATCAGCACGAGGATCCCGAATGCGGCGCTGAGCGTCAGCAGGTTCATGATCAGCGACTTGATCGCGAGCACCACCGACCCGGTCATCCGGAACAGCACGATCAATGTCGTCGCCGCGAGTATCAGCAGCGCCAGCAGCATGTGCGTGCGCAGGCTTATCGCCTGGTCGTACTGCTCGGCTGCGACGCCTGCGAGCGCGACCGGGTAGCTCGCCGGCAGCGCGTGGATATCGGCGATCAGAGCCTGTGACTGCGTGCTGAGCGGCTGGTGTGCCGCGAGCACGTCGACGCTCCAGAGTCCGCTCGCGATCCGGGTCGGAGCCAGTGTCGTCGCCACGCCCGGAAGGTGTGACAGCGCCGCCCGGTAGCGCCGCAACTCCGCGCCGGCGCCGTCACCGGCGCGCACCAGTGCCACGATCGGATTGGCGTCATCGGCGGCGAAGCGGCTGGCCAGTTCCGCGTCGACGACGCGGGCACTCGAGCCCGGTGGCAGCACGCGCGAATCGGTCGAGCCGAGATGGAGCTTCAGGGCGGGCAAGCCGACTAGCAGCAGCAGTGCGGCGCAGGCCGCTGCGACCAATGCCGGGCGGCGCATCACGCGCATCGCGAGCCGGTACCAGTGACCCTCCTCGACCGGTCCCTCGGCGCGCCGGCGCGCGCGCTGGAGCCGGGCCGGCGAGAGCGCGTTGACCCGGGGACCGAGCAGTGTCAGCACGGCGCCGAGCGGGATCAGCGCCGCGGTGGCCGCGAAGACCGTGACGATCGCGGCCGCGATACCCATCGAGGAGAGCATCCGCTGTGGAAAGACCAGCAGTGAAAGCAGCGCGACCGACACCGTCAGCGACGAGAAGAAGACAGTTCGCCCAGCCGTCCCGAGCGTGCGCTCGAGCGCCTCCGAGCAGTGCCCGCAGCGGGCGAGCTCCTCCCGGTAGCGGTAGACGACGAACAGCGAGTAGTCGATCGCCAGCCCAAGCCCCAGCCCTGTCACGAGGTTCAGCGAGTACACCGAAAGGGACGTCACCTGGGACAGCGCGCGCATGATCAGAAGGCTCCCGGCGACCGCGATCGCGCCGACCATCAGCGGCAGCGACGCCGCGACGAGGCCGCGGAAGGCGATCAGCGACAGGAGCAGCAGGATCGAGAAGGCGATCAGCTCGACCTGCGGCAGCTGCGCGGCGATCGCGTCGTCGAGCTGGCTGAAGGTGAGCTGGCTGCCGCCGACTGTGACACCGGGCACCGTGCTCAGATCGCGCTTGATCCGCTGCGCCGCCGCGGTCGCCGCGTCTCCCGAGGCGCGCGGGGAGAAGAAGCCGAGCACGATCGTCGAGTGGGCGTCGCGCGAGAGCAGCACGCCGGGGCGCGGCGCGCTGAGGATGCTCACCACTCTCGACACCGCGGCCTGGGAGCGGATCTCGCGCACGACGCGTGCTACCACGGCACGACCCGCCGGCGCGGCGGTCGCTCCCGGGGTGTGAACGAGGACCAGCAGCCCGGGCTCCGAGGACACGCCGGTCGCCGCGACGATCTCCCGCTGCGCGATCGCACTCGGGGCGTTGGGATCCGAGCTGCCGCCGTCGCTGAGCGACCCGACGACGCCGGATCCGATCACGGCGGCCGCGATCGTGAACACGACCGTGGCGGCGAGCACGAGCCGGGCGCGGCGATGGATTAGTTCAGAGAGTGCGTGCAAGGCCTGGGGTGAGCCCGACCGAACCGCTTCGGGTCAACGACGACACCGCCAGCGCGATCACGACACATCCATCCGAATCATCGGACGATCAAAGAAAAAGCTTAGCCCGTCGTCCCGACGGGGGGTGTCGCTTCGTCCGCTCACCCGAGCCGTGCTCTGGGTTACGCTGGCGGCGAACAGCGAGAGGCACGGGATGGTCGGCTTCGGAGGCCGCAGGGCGCGAGCAGGCATCGTCATGGCCGCCGGCACGGCGGCGCTGCTGGCGATCGCTCCCCTCGCGGCGGCGGGCGGCGCCGCGGGCGGGCGAGCGCTTGAGCCCTCGCGCTTCGAACCGGGGTCCTGCGTGGCCTTTGCGCCGACCTCGCCGCGGCCGCTCCAGCGGACCGTTTACATCGACGTCGGTCACGGTGGGCCCGACCCCGGGGCGGTCGGCGTGACGCTCGCCGGAAAGCCCGTGCACGAGGCGACCGAGACACTGCGCGTCGCGCTCGACGCCCTGGCGATCCTGCGCCCGGAGGGCTACCGCGTGGTGCTCTCACGTACGCGCGCCGCGGCGGTCGCCCGCCCCGCGCCGGGCGACATCGCAGGCGGCGTCTACACCAGCCAGGGCGTGCACCGCGACCTGGTCGCGCAGGATGACTGCGCGGACATCGCCCGGGCCGACATCGTGATCGGCGTCTACTTCAACGCCAGCGAGGACACCTCGGACGGCGGCAGCCTCACGCTGTTCGACACCGTTCGCCCGTTCTGGCGCTCGAGCCTGAGGCTCGCGCGGGATGTGCAGCACGAAGTGCTCGCCGCGCTTGACGCAAAGGGCTGGAACGTCGGCGACGACGGCGTCCATACCGACGTCGGCTACGGCTCGGCCGACAGTCCCGCCGATCTGGCCTACGGCCACCTGCTCCTGCTGGGCCCGGCGAAAGCCGGTTACCTCTCGACCCCCACGCAGGCGCCGGCTGCGCTGATCGAGCCCCTCTTCATCACCAATCCCGCGCAGGCGTCGATCGCCGACAGCCGCAGCGGCGAGCGCGCAATGGCCCGCGGTCTGGCGGCGGCGGTCGGGGACTACTTTGACGGTCGCTGAGCGACCTCGCTCAGCGAATCGAGAACGACCGCCGCGCCGGGCCGTGCCCGCTCGCCGCCGGGCCCGTCGTCCGCGCGTAGAAGGTGTAGCGCCCGCGCGGCAGGTGCGAGTACACGCGCACCGTGCCGCAGGCGGCGTAGCGCGGGCTCGCCGTGTGCACGCCGTCACGCACCAGCGCGCACTCGATCCCCGACGCCCTGCCCGACTTGCGCAGAACGAAGCGGGCCCGGTGAGCGGTCGCGCTCACACTCGCGTTAGTGATCACCGGTCGAACCGGCACTTTTGGGGTGGGCGTCGTGGGCGCCGCTGTACCGCTCGAACCTGACGGCGCCGGCGTTCCGGTCGAGCCGCCGGCGCCGCCGGAGCTCCCTCCGGCGCCCGAGATCCCCCCGGCGCCCGAGCTGCCCGCGCCGCCGGCGGCGCCAGAGCTTCCGGCGCCGCCCGCGGAGCCGCGCCCGCGCGATCCGGAGCCGCTCGCGCCCGAGCCGGAGCCGCTCGCGCCCGAGCCGGAGCCGCTCGCGCCCGAGCCGGAACCGCTCGCGCCCGAGCCGGAACCGCCACCACCTGCCGAACCACTGACACCGCCCCCGCCCGAGCCAGCGCTTCCCGCCGAGGAAGGGGAGCCGTCGATGTCGGCGAGCGCCTGGGTCCAGGTATAGCTGAGCGTCGTCCAACTGTCCGTGGACCAGACGATCGTCATCGCGTAGCCGGGGTCCCCGTAGGGGTCGGTCCCCGAGGCGGCACCCATCACGAGCGACCCGGAGTCGGGGAAGGCGAGGATGTCCTGGCGATGGCCCCAGCAGCCCGGATCGCCGGCGCTCTGGCAGTCGATGTTGGGGCCGCCGAGGCCGTCGTCGTACATCCAGCCGTAGTAGGCAAGCAGGTCGTTTGCATAGCCGCCCGCCCAGTTTGAGGAGAAGCCGTAGTCGCCGAGGTCGGAGGGCAGGTCCGCCTGCGGGTCGGGATCGTTGTCATCGGCGACGCCGGCCTGCGCGGCCGAGTTGAGCGTCGCGCTCAGCCCGCTGATCGGCGGCAGCCCGTAGGCGACGCGGTCGGAGTCCGAGAGGATGAACAGCTGCTCATCGGGCGGCAGGGAGTCGAAGTCCGCCGGGAGCGTGTACGCGCCCAGCCCGAGCGCCGTGTGGGCGCTGTCGAGGCCGGCGACGACCGCGGTCTCGCAGGCGGTGGACGTGGGGGCGCTGCAGCTCGCGGGCGTGGCAAGCGGCATGTTCGCCGACGGGTTGGGGGCCGCTGCCGACGCGGTGGCGGCGCTGGCTGCGAGGGCAGCAGCGATCAGTGCTGCCCCGTGGCGCATCCGTGCCCCCATTGCAGCCACCGTAGCAACGGAAATCCCACCGGGCGAGCGTTCTAGACAAGCGGACGATGGAGCACGCACGCCGACCTTGGAGGCCCTTGCGCAGGGGTCCACAGGCCATCCGCCGAGACCCTGCGGGCGGATTGGAGTTGCGGACTATGTGGCTTTGCCGGGCATTGGCGTTCGCCCGCGCGGCGGTCCCGGACAGCGGCCCCGAGCCGCCGCGGGCGGTCCGGCGCCGCGTGCGGTCCGCGCGCGTCGGCTGCGGTCCGCGCGCTGCGCGCGTCAGCGTGCGCGCGGTCCGTTCAGGCCGGTGAGTCTCAGTGTCTCGGCGACCATCGAGCCCAGACGCGCAGGAGGCGCCGCGGGGTCGAACCAGCGGGCCTCGGCGATCTCGACCGGATCGGCGCGGACCAGCGGGGAGTCGAGATCGACGCGGTAGAGATGGGTGCGATGCCGGCGCTGGCGTCCGCACCCGTGGACGACCGCGAGAGCGTCGGCGCTCCTGACCGCGAGCCCCAGCTCCTCGGCCAGCTCGCGACGCAGCGCCGCGAGCGGCTCCTCGCCGTGCCGGACACCGCCGCCCGGCAGCTCCCAGCGATCGGGGCCGTAGGTGTGGCGGACCAGCAGCAGCTCGCCACCGTGCACGAGCGCCGCCTTGGCGCCCTGGCCGCGCCGGGGCCGGATCAACGCGGCGAGCACCAGTAGGTGGTACGCGAAACGGTAGGCGGTGCGGCGAACGCTCAGCACGTAGGGGAGCTTGACCTCGCGTGGGGGGTCGCGCAAATCTGACGTTAACGTAAACTACGATCTCAATGCTGCCGATGAGCTCCCGATGGCGCCGATGAGCGAACACGTAGCCCCCACGGTGCGACTGCGCCGACGACGCGTTGGCGTCGAAGCGTCCTCACCCAACTACAAGTGGTGGGCGCTGTCGTGCACGAGCCTCGGGATGCTGCTGGCGGCGACGAACTCCGGCACGTTGATCATCGCGCTGCCCGACCTCGAGCGCAGCCTCCACACCAGCCTGCTGGCGCTCGTCTGGGTGATCCTCGCCTACATGATCGCCTCGACCGTTCTCGTTCTCAGCGCCGGGCGCCTGTCGGATCTGTTCGGGCGCAAGCGAGCCTACGTCGGCGGCTTCATCGTCTTCGCGGCGGCGTCGCTCGGCGCCGGCTTCGCCGCCAATGGCGACCAACTGATCCTCTGGCGGATCGTGCAGGGCGTCGGCTCGGCGTTCCTGTTCGCGAACTCGGCGGCGCTCGTGACCGACGCCTTCCCGCGCGAGCAGCTCGGCGTGGCGATGGGCGCCAACTCGATGGTCGCGGCTATCGGCCTGGTGCTGGGTCCGGTGCTCGGCGGCGCGCTGGTCGGCATCTCCTGGCACTGGGTCTTCTGGTTCAACGTGCCGCTGGCGCTCGCCGGCGCCGGCTGGGGCGCGGTCGTGCTGCGCGAGCTCGCCAAGCACGACGGCGCCCGCGGCTTCGACCTGGGAGGCACGGCGACGTTCGTCGTCGGCCTGACGGGCCTTGTGCTCGCGGTGTCCCGCGGCGGCCTGTCGGGGTGGAACGACCCGATCGTGATCGGCGGCTTTGCGACCGCTGCCGTGCTGCTGCCGGCCTGGGTGGCGATCGAGCACCGCGGGCGTGCGCCGATGCTCGACCTCGTCATCTTCCGTGATCGCATGTTCGCCGCCGCCAGCGTCGCAACGTTCATCAACGGGCTGGTTCGCTTCGGGCTGATGTTCATCTTCGTCTTCTACTTCCAGGGCGCTCAGGGCAACTCGCCGATCACCGCCGGCCTCAAGCTCTCGCCGCTGGCCGTCGGGATGCTGATCGCCTCGCCGCTCGCCGGCCGCTATGCCGACAAGCACGGCTCGCGCGCACTTGCCGCCGCCGGCATGCTCGTCACCGCGGTCGGCCTCGCGCTGATGACCGCGCTGGGCGTGAACAGCTCGTTCGCGCTCAGCGCCACCACCCTCGCGATCGTCGGCGTGGGGTCCGGCATGTTCCTCAGCCCCAACACGGCTGCGATGATGGGCGCCGTTCCGCCGCACCGTCGCGGTGTCGCGGCCGGCGCTCGGATGGTGCTCCAGAACACCGGCTCGGTGCTCTCGATCGCCTTCGTGCTCGCCGTTGTCACCGCCGCTGTGCCGAAGGCCACGCTGTTCCGCATCTTCTCCGGCCTGGGGCACGGCCTCGACAGCGCCAAGCTCGCACCCTTCATCGACAACATGCACGCGGCGCTGTGGGCGATGGTCGTCGCATCGCTGATCGGCGCTCTGGTCAGCGCGATGCGGCCGGCCCACCGCCCGACGTCATGAGCGCCGCGCAATCCGTCGCCGTCCTGCGCATCGGGGAGGTTGCCCGGCGCTGCGGCACGACCCCTCGGACGATCCGCTATTACGAGGAGCTCGGCCTGCTCCGTGGCGCCGGCCCCGGCCGCCCGACCGGCGGGCACCGCTCCTACACCGAGGCAGATGTCGACGACCTCTGCGAGCTGATGCGCCTGCGCGAGCTGCTCGGCCTGTCGCTCGAGGAGCTCGGACGGGTGATCGAGGCAGAGGAGGCGCGCGCGATGCTGCGAGCCGAGCTCGAAGCGGGCGTCGAGGACCCGGGGCGCCTGCGCGAGCTCTTGCTCGAAGCGCTTGGCCACCTCGAGCTCCAGCTCTCGCTCGTGCATCGCCGCCAGGGCGAGCTGGCCACGCTCGAAGACGACCTGCAGCAGCGCCGCGGTCGCGTCGTCGGCCGGCTCGCGAACACCCCCGGCGGCGCTCCGCCTGCCTGAGCGCCCCCGCCCCGCGCGCCGCGGCGGAGGGCTCAGCCGGGCGGTAGGTCCTCTGGGTTCGGCACCTCCATCGGTGGGGCGCCGGGCCCCTCCTCGTCCCACGAGCCCCAGGCCCGCGCATCTCGCCCCTGGTGCTCACCGGCGCCGCCGAGGGCCAGGAGAACGAGGCGTTGCGGTCCGGCGTTGACGAGCTGGCGTCGGACCGACGGGCCGACACGCACGACGTGGTCTGGGCCGAGACGGTGTTCGGCGCCCTCGACGACGAGCGTCAGCTCTCCCTCCAGCACGAGGTAGACCTCCTCCTGATGCTCGTGCGCGTGGATCCGTCCGCGCTGGCGCGGCTGCAGCACGATCAGGTTCATCCCGAACGAGCGCAGCCCGAGCGGTGTTCGCAGGGACTGGAAGCGCTCCTCCCCGGAGCGGTCGAGCGCGGCGAAGCCGGTGTCGCCCTCGGACATCACGCCAAGCATGGAGCCGCGGTTTCGGTGCCCGCGGGCGCCGGCGTCACGGCAGCGGGTGCGCGGCGAAGAACGCCCACATCACGTTGTCCGCGTTGATCGCGCTGGACTGGGGGCCAAGAACCGCGGTCAGGGCCGCCGGCAGCTGCGGGCCGCCCGGCCATTCGTGGCCCTCGCCGGCAATCGTGTACAGCTCGACCTCGGCGCTGCCGCGGCAGTGCGAGTACGCCGTGAGCGTGACGCCCTTGTCGGGCTTCGAGATCGCCGGCCTGCCCGAGCATCCGTCCTGCGCCGCCCAGTACTGGGCGGCCTGGGGGACGGAGTAGGTCCAGTAGGCCTGCCCGTGGCCCTCGTAGGGGTCGATCGGGTCGGCGGTCCCGTGGAAGGCGATGATCGGCACCGGCCGGCTCGTCGGGCACGGTGCCGGGCGGCGCAGGCCGCTGACGGTGGCGACCGCGGCGAACACGCCGGCGGAGTCACAGGCGAGTTGGCTCGCGGTGCGGGCCCCGCCGGAGAAGCCGGTCGCGTAGACGCGGGCGGGATTGATGCAGTAGCGAGCCTCGAGCACGCCGGCGAGCTCCGTGAGGAAGGTGACGTCGTCGGCGGCGTGCGCGGGCACCGGCGCGCCGCCGATCAGCGGCTCGCCGGGGACGTTCCAGTCAAACCCGGTGCCGTCGGGGATCAGGCCCTGCGGGTAGGCGACGATGAAGTCGTCAGCGTCGGCGGTCGCGTCCATGGCGGTGAACAGCTCCTGCTCGGCGGCGGTGGAACCGCTGCCGTGCATGTTGAGCACGAGCGGCACCTTCGTCGTCCCCCTGTACGCGCTCGGCGCGTGCACGATCACGATCCGGCGTTGGCCCCCGATTGCCAGTTTGAGCGTCGTCGAGCCGCCGGAGCCACCGCCGCCGCAGGCGCCGCCGGCCGCACGCGCGAGCGGCGCGGCCGGCGGAGTGCTCGTGCGCGTGGAACCGCCCCACGCGGCGGGGACCGACACGGCCGCGAGTGCGGCGAGCAGGGCGGTTGCGGCCAGCAATCGCCCGCGGCGCGGGGCGCCGGCTGGGGGGTTTCGGGTCTTCTCGACGATGTGCATTTCCTACCACACTGCGGTGCATCCGCGGGCGACTGCTCGGCTGAGTGGCCGCGGCTGACGACGTTCGCCCGGCAATCCCGCCGCGGCCCGCCGCAGGATCCGCCCGCACCGCCGAGCGGGAGCCGGGGGCCGGATCCGTTGCCCTCTATTTCTGGGGGTAGAGCTCGGCGAGGGCGCCGTCGATCAGCCGCCTGAGCCCGAGCGGCTCGGGAAGTTCGACGCGGATCGGGGTCTCGGGGTTGCGTGCTCCACCGACGTAGCCCTGCCGCGGCGTGACATACACGGTGAGCACGAGCTGGTCGGCGTCGAGGTGCAGGTCGGGGGCCAGGACGCGCGAGTCGGCACGCTGGCCGCCCGAGAACGTCTGCTCGGTGACGAGCACACGCAGAATCGTGTCGTCAGGTTGGGGCTCACGCGTGGGGTCAGGGCGCCAGGATGAGGCACGGATCCCGTCGCGCGTGGCGCGCAGCGGGCGCGCCGCGCTGGATGCGACGAAGGTCCAGCGCCGGCGGGCGTCGAGGCGCACCGCGACGGTAACGAGCCGGGGCGGCTGGCCGCGGCCGAACAGCGCCTCATCATCGCTGCGAGCTAGCAGCCGCCAGCCGTCGAGGCTCGCCGGCGGCGGGTTGGTGGCCGCGCGGCGCTTCCAGGGCGGTCCGCCGGCGGGCTTGGGCGCGGCGCGCGCCATGAGGTGAGCGAGCAGTGTGGCGACGGGTGGATCCTCGGGGTCGAGCGTGTGCGGCGGCCCGTCCAGCTCTGTCGGCGCGAAGGGAAGGCCGCCGCCGTCACTTATCAGCAGCGGTCGGCGTGGGGCGCTGAGCGGTTCGAGCACGCGAGAGCGCTCCCATTCACGCTCGCTCGGCGGCTTCGGCTCGCGGGCCGGGAGGCCGCGACGGCTGGGGGCGGGTGGCGACATCCCCGCGAGGCTACCGGCCGTGCGGCGTGCACGCGACCACCGCGCTCGTCGAGCACGTTCGCAGCGCACACGCCGCGCGCCGGTTGCCGGTGCGCCGCTGAGCAAGCGGAGCGGCGCTCGCGCGGCGCGGACGTCCAGGCGCGAAGATATCGAGCAGCGGTGGCCGATCTGCGCATCACCCCTGAGCCGCCCGACAGCACGCGCGCCGCGGTGCTGCTCGAGCGCTATTACGGCGAGCTCGAGGCTCGGTTCCCCGGCGGCTTCGACGCCGGTGACGCCGCGACCGTGTCGCCGGCGCAGCTGACTCCGCCACACGGAATGCTGCTGCTTGCGCGCCGGGGCCGGCGTCCCGTGGGTTGCGGGGCGATTCGCAGGTTGGACGCCGATACCGCCGAGATCAAGGGCATGTGGGTCGACCCGGCTGCGCGCGGGGTCGGCGTCGGACGCAGCCTGCTTGCGGCGCTGGAGCGCGCCGCGGTGCAGCTCGGCTGCACCACCGTTCGGCTCGACACCGCCGCCTCGCTGCGCGAGGCGCTCGCTCTCTACCGCTCGGCCGGCTACCTCGACATCCCTGCGTACAACGACAACCGCTACGCCGCGCACTGGCTGGCGAAGCGCGTGGGCTGAGCGCTTCGGCGGCCGCAGCGGTGCGACGTGACGCTCGTGTTGTCGGGGAGAGCCGAGCGTCCGCAGTTGCTCGCCCGCGGTGCGCCGTGTCGACACCTTTTGGAGCTTTATGCGCGTTTTCGCCGGCGCTGCGTTCTGGCGCGGCACAGGCTTGCGCGGTGTTGCGATCTCCACCGCATTGACCGCGCGTTTCAGCGCGCGCGGCGAGTCGCTCGCCAGCGCCCTTGCGCCCTGGCGGGCGAACCGCCCCGACTGGCTGGCGCCCCATTGCCGCGAGGCCGAGCGCTACTTCGAGGGCGGGCTGGTCTAGCGGCACGAATCCCCGGCGGCCGGCCGGCCGGTGAAGGCCGCCGTCGGGGCCGGGATAAGCTTGCGAGCAGATTCCCGCGCCGGTAGGTCTCGCGGGCGACCCGTCTGTCGCGCAGGGGCGGCGCTCGGTGATCGCCTGTGCGGCGTGCGTAGTTGCGAGATCTGCGAGGAACGATGAGCGAAGTGCCGCCCGTGCCAGTGGAAGGGGCGCCAGACGAGGCGCCGATCGCGAACCTGAGCCGCCGCGGCGTGCTGATCATCATCGGCGCACTGATGCTCGGGATGTTCCTGGCCGCGCTCGATCAGACGATCGTGTCGACGGCGCTGCCGACAATCGTCGCGGACCTCCACGGCGCCTCGCACCTGGCATGGATCGTCGTCGCCTACCTCCTGGCCGCGACCGTTTCGACGCCGCTGTGGGGCAAGCTCGGCGATCAGTACGGCCGCAAGGTGTTCTTCCAGGCGTCGATCGTGATCTTCCTCGGCGGCTCGGCGCTGTCGGGCCTCAGCCACACGATGACTGAGCTGATCGCCTTCCGTGCGGTTCAGGGGCTCGGGGGCGGCGGACTGATGGTCGGTGCGCAGGCGATCGTCGGCGACATCGTCTCGCCACGTGAGCGCGGCCGCTACCAGGGCCTGTTCGGGGCCGTGTTCGGCGTCGCGAGCATCATCGGGCCGCTGCTCGGAGGGGTCTTCGTCGACCAACTCTCCTGGCACTGGATCTTCTACATCAACATCCCGATCGGCGTCGTCGCGCTCGCCGTCATCGCGGTCCAGGTTCCGGGCCGCCTCGGCCAGGTCCACCACGTGATCGACTACCTCGGAACCGCCGTCCTGATGCTGTCGGCGAGCTTCCTCGTGCTGTTCACGAGCCTCGGCGGCACGACCTACGCATGGGGCTCGCCGCTGATGATCGCCTTCGCCGTTGCCGGCACGGTGCTGCTCGCGGTGTTCGTGGTGGTCGAGCGTCGCGCGGTCGAGCCCGTGCTGCCGCTGCACCTGTTCTCCAACCGTGCCTTCTCGGTCACGAGCCTCGTCGGCTTCGTCGTCGGCTTCGGGATGTTCGGCGCGATCACCTACCTGCCGGTGTTCTTCCAGATCGTGCACGGGGAGTCGCCAACGGTCTCCGGTCTGCAGCTGCTGCCGCTGCTGGTCGGACTGATCATCTGCTCCACCGGCTCGGGGCTCGTGATCAGCCGGACGGGCCGCTACAGGGTGTTTCCGATCGCGGGCACGGCGTTGATCACGCTTGGGATCTTCCTGCTCTCGACGGTCGGCGTCGGCACGAGCCTGGTCGTCTCGGCCCTCTTCATGTTCGTGCTCGGCGTCGGCCTCGGCTGTGTGATGCAGGTGCTCGTGCTGATCGTGCAGAACGCGGTGCCCTATACGGAGCTCGGCGTCGCGACCTCCGGCGCGACGTTCTTCCGCTCGATCGGCGGATCGTTCGGAACCGCGATCTTCGGCGCGATCTTCTCCAACGTCCTCGTCGGCAACCTCGCGCGCCACCTCGGCGGCGCGAGACTACCCGCCGGCCTGTCGAGCTCCAGTGTCACCCCGGCGATCCTCGACAAGCTCCCGCACGCCGTCCACTACGACGTCTCGGCCGCCTACGCGCAGTCGATCCAGACCGTCTTCCTGATCGCCGCGCCGATCGGAGCCGTCGCGTTCCTCGCATCCTGGCTGATACCTCAGGTCGAGCTGAGGCGAGCGGTCGGCGCCGCGCAGGCCCCGGCGGCTCCCGCTCGGTCCTGACGAGACGCTGCGCCGGCGCGATCCGCCGCCGCCGGCCCGCGCAGCGCGAGGTCGGCGACGGCGAGGGCGATAATTCACGCCGATGGGAATCGCCCAGCCACGCCTGAAGCTGCGCCGCCGGCCGGGGCTCGCGGCGGTCGTTGCGCTCGCGGTCGTGCTGACGGGCTGCAGCACGCATGAAGTGTCGCCGATCACGCCGGCGGCGCTCGCGTCTGCACGTGCCTTCAGCGAGTACCTCGATTTCTGGGCGGGCCTGTCGGTTGACGGCGTGCCCCTGACGGTCGCCGATACTCCCAACGACTTCTACTCGCCCGTCGGCTTCACCATGTACTACGGCAACTGCGAGGGACGCGGAACGCTGCGCGACGGCGGCTGCACGCTGCCGTTGAAGATCACAACGACCATCTACAGCCCGCACTCGGATGCTTCGTTCGGGCCCCAGCACTGGGTGGAGGTGCACGGCGTGCCCGCCGTGGTGTACGACGGCGGCAAGGAGATCGAGATCTACACCGACCACCAGGATGTCGACATCGTGGCCGATTCGCCCGCCCGTGCGGCGGCCGCCGCGGCTGCGCTCAAGCCGTTCAACCGCGTGCTGCCGCCCGGGGCCCCCGACTTCCCCCAGCCTCTCTACACGCCGAACCCGCCGCAGGTCTCCCTCAACGGAGCCTCGGGACCGACCGGCGCAACGGGCGCCACGACGGGCCTGGCTCCGCCGCCGCAGCTCGAGCCGGCCCCGAGCTGAGTCGATGGGCGCCAACCGCGGCGGTCAGGCCCGCCGCCGTCCGCCGCCGTCCGTCGCCACCCGCCGGCGGATGGGGTGGACCGGTCCTAACCGCGGCTTTGCACCCGCTGCTTCAGACCCGCAAAAAGGACGACGATCGTCAGGTAGTCGAACAGGCCTCCGAGGCGCATCAGCAGCGGTCGTAGGCGACCGTGCTGCCGGCCGGAACGCCCGCGCAGCCGGATCTGCAGGCGGGCGCTCTCGTCGTCGAGCTTGTCGAGAATCAGCGCCCAGCTGAAGGCCAGCACGTCGGCCGGGCGGCCCTCGTCCGGCGGCCAGGACCAGTTCCGGCTGCGATCGCGCAGTGAGAGGTAGACGAGTGCGCGGGGCGCGTCGAGCGTGACGACCTTGAAGCTCGGATCGCCGGGTCCCCAGTCTGCAACCAGGTCGCCGGGCGCCAGCGACTGCAGGCTCTCGACGATGCGCGTGGCGCTGCGCTTTCGGGGCGGCCAGACGATCAGACGCTCGAGCCCGCGAGGCATGTACCAGCTCGCCCGGCCTTTCCCGAGCTGCACGATCCACGGCCAGATCTCGCCCACCGGCGCGCGGATCACCGTAGCGCGATCGATCCGGATCTCCGGATCGGCGACCAGGTCGTCGCCGGGGAGTGTGCGGTCCAACTCGAGGTCGCTGACCCCCGAGCGACGCGCCACGCGCGACAGGGCCGGGAAGGCCGCCGCGGCGAGAGCCACGAGAACGGAGCTGCCGATCGTCACGCGTCGCACGCCGCAATCGTGTCAGACGGCGCCGCGCTCGCCGGCCGGCTATCACCCGTCGACTGCCGCCGCCTGGCTCACCGCGTTTCGCGATCGATTCGAGGGCCTCCGGAGCCGCGCCGCGGCGGGGAGGGTTCAAACGTCGAGCGGCGCCGTCCGGCTCTCTGAGGCGGCGATTGCACGCTCGACCGCCTCGATCAGGTCGGCGGCGCGGAGCGGCTTGCTGACGTAGTCATCCATGCCGGCCGCCAAGCATTTCTCCTCGTCCCCGCTCATCGAGTGGGCGGTTGTCGCGATTATGGGCACGCGCGCCGGCGGCGTCTCGCGCCGGCGGATCTTGCGCGTCGCTTCGTAGCCGTCCATCTCCGGCATCTGGCAGTCCATCAGGACGGCCACGTAGCTTCGGCGGCCGGTGGCTTCCACAGCTTCGCAGCCGTTGTTGACAACCTCGGCGCGATAGCCGCAGCGGTCGAGCAGCCGGGCGGCGAGCATCTGGTTGACCGGATTGTCCTCGGCGATCAGGACCAGGGGCGCAGCGTCGGTCAGATTGCCCTCGGCGTCGCGCTCACCCAGGGCGGTGAGCTTGACCGCGCCGTTGGTCGTCTGATCCTCCCGGTCTGCGCGCAGCAGCGTCACCTCGAACCAGAACGTGCTGCCATGCCCGGGGGTGCTGTGCGCACCGAGCGTTCCGCCCATCATCTCGACGAGGTGTTGCGAGATCGTCAACCCGAGACCGGTCCCGCCGTACTTTCGCGCGGTCGAGTTGTCGGCCTGGGTGAACGGCTGGAACAGGCGCGCGAGCGTCTGCTCCTCGATCCCGATCCCGGTGTCGCTGACCTCGACGCGCACGCGCACCGCCCCGCTCAGCGCGGCGGCGCTGACGCGGACGACGACCTCGCCCTGGTCGGTGAACTTGACCGCGTTCGAAAGCAGGTTGATGACGATCTGGCGGAGCCGCCCCGCGTCGCCGTACAGCCAGCCCGGCAGGTCGGCCGGGGTCTCCAGCTCGAGGCGGATGCCCTTGCGGTCCGCGACCGGGAGCATCAGTGCGCAGCTCTCGGCGATCATCTCCGACAGCGCGAAACTGCCCTGGTCGATCTCGAGCTTTCCCGCCTCGATCTTCGAGAAGTCGAGGATGTCGTTGATCACGAGCAGCAGACCCTCACCCGAGGAGCGCACGATCTCGGCGTACTCACGCTGTTCGGCGTCCAGGTGTGTCTCCAGCAGCAGGTCGGCGGTGCCGATCACGCCCGACAGCGGCGTTCGCAGTTCGTGGCTGATGGTGGCGACGAACACCGATTTCGCGTTCGACGCCTCGACGGCGGCGTCGCGTGCGCGGGTGCTTCGCAGCACCTCCTCCGACAGCTCACGCGTTCCTGCGCGCAACTGCGTGACGAGCCGGGCCTGATGTCCGCGCATGATCGTCACAACCGCGGCCACGAGTGTGGTGACCGAGACGTAGCTCAGGAAGATCTCCGCCTTGGCGCTGACATTGATCCAGAGCAGCAACGCCAGCGCGAACGAGGCAGCCATCCATACCAGCGAGATGGCGACGTAGCGGCGGGAGAAGAAATAGGCGCCGGTCACGATCGGCCACAGGTAGAAGACCGGCGTGGAGCCCAGCGGCGTCGTGGTGGCACATACCGCACCGATCATCGCGATCCCGACGATCGGTGCGACCTGCAGCGGCCAGAGCCGGGGACGCCCGACGCACAGCGTCACCGCGGCAGCCGTCAGCACGCCCGTGATGATCAATTCGGCGAGGCGGCCGCCGCCTATCGTCGCCCCCGGCAGGAACAGTCCCAGGTAGGTGTTGGCCGCCCCGAGGACGAGCGTCGCGACCACGATTCGCCGCAGCAGGCGCAGCTCACCGAGACTCAGCTCGTGCGCATCGGCGGGCACCAGGCCGTTGATTTTCGCCTGCAGCGACGACATTCGCGTCTGTATCGGCCGGCGAGCGCAGAAACTTATCGCTGGCGGTTTGCATTCGGGCGTCTGGCCATGTGCAGGCGCTGAGCCGGCGGCTTGCCGCACATTGGCGAGGTCCGCGCCGCGGGCGACTGCAGCCGGCGCCGTCGCGCGTCGCCGATCCCGGCGCGGAAGTCCCTTGGCTGCCCGCCGGCTTGCCGGCGTGGGCCATCAGGTCAGCTCGAGTAAGGGCATCCGCTGCGCCGCTCCGTTCACCACCGGCGCTGAGCGGCAGGGACGGGTCAAGCTCAGTGGCGCCGTCAGCAGGCTGTGTCGAGCCTCGTTAGCCTAGAGCGCCATGGATGCTCGTCCCGACCCCGCGGAGCTTCGTCGCAGCGCCCGGGAGCAGCTGCGTCGCGGTGCCGAGCGAGCCCCGGCGCGGTCTCATTTTCGGGCGATGGGCGTCGACCCGGCGCGGCTCGGCGGTGCGATCGTGGGGATCGCCTCGACATGGACGGGGACGATGCCGTGCAATCAGCATCAGCTGGAACTGTCCGCCGAGGTTGCCGACGCGGTGAGTGCGGCGGGCGGCGTGCCGCTCGCCTTCAACACGATCGCGGTATCTGACAACCAGTCGCAGGCCACGCCCGGGATGCGTGCGTCGCTGATCTCGCGCGAGGTGATCGCGGACTCGATCGAGTTGATGGTGCACGCGCACGACTTCGACTCGCTCGTCTGTCTCGTTGGCTGTGACAAGACGGTGCCCGCCGCCCTGATGGCCCTGGCACGGGTCGACAAACCCGCCGTCGTCCTCTACAGCGGGCCGATGCGAGCCGGCAGCTGGCGTGGCCGGGCGGTCACGATTCAGGACGTCTGGGAGGGGGTTGGCGCCTACGAACGCGCGACGATGACGCGCGAGGAGCTTGATGAACTCGAGCGCGTCGCCTGTCCGGGCGTCGGAACCTGTGCGGGGCAGTTCACGGCGAACACGATGGCGATCGTGCTCGACTGTCTCGGGATCGCGCTGGTCGGCGACGGCTTGATCGCCGCTGCCGACACCGCCGAGAAGGCATTGGCCGCGTCCCGGGCCGGCGCGCTCGCCGTGTCGCTGGCCGCCGGCGCGCACACCGCTCGCGACTTCATGGACCGCCGCGCCCTGCTGAACGCAATGGCGGGCATCGTCGCGACTGGCGGCTCGACCAACGGCGTGCTGCACCTGCTTGCCATCGCGCACGAGGCGGGCATACCTTTGACGCTGGACGAGCTGACCGACGTCGCCGCCCGCACGCCGGTCATCGCCAGTCTGCTGCCGGGGGGACGCTGGCCGGCCGAGGATCTACAGCGAGTCGGTGGCGCCGCGGTCGTGATCGCGGAGCTGATCCGCGCCGGTCTCTTCGACGGATCTGCGCCGGCGGTCGACGGCGGCACGATCGCCGAGGCCACCGCGGACGCGCCCGCGCCCGATGGCGCCGTTGTCGCCTCTGTTGATCACCCTTTCAGCCCTAGCGGGGCGCTGCACAGCCTGCGGGGCAACCTCGCTCCAGACGGCAGTCTGATCAAGCTCGCAGGCACAAAGCGCACACGCCAGGTCGGTCCCGCGCGCGTCTTCGACAGCGAGGAGGAGTGTGCGCTCGCGCTACGCGCCGGCGCTGTCGTGCCCGGCGAGGTGCTGGTCGTTCGCTACGAAGGGCCCGCCGGCGGGCCAGGGATGCGCGAGATGCTGAGCGTGACTTCCTCGGTCGTCGGCGCTGGACTCGGCGAGTCCGTGGCGCTGGTGACGGACGGGCGTTTCTCGGGCGCAACCCGCGGCCTGATGGTCGGCCACGTCGCCCCCGAGGCCGCGCGTGGGGGCCCTCTTGCCGCGGTCCGCGACGGTGACACGATCGTGATCGACGTCTCGGCCGGCACGCTGGAGGTCGAGCTTTCGGATGAGCAGCTCGCGGCGCGGCTCGCCGACTGGGAGCCGCCGCCGCCGTTGTTCGATTTCGGTGTTTTCGCGCGCTACCGTGCATGTGTCGGCTCTGCATCGACTGGAGCTGTGCTGAGCGTCGGCCCCTCGGATGACCGGGATGATCGGCGCTCGCTTCAGCGGTGAGCATGCACTTGTGACCGCCATCGCCCTGGCGATTGCCGGCGGGCTCGCGGCGGCCTGATTTGCGGGCACTTCTGGCAACTCCAGGCGTCGCGGGCACCGCGCGCGTTGACGACGTTTCGGAGCCTCGCGCAGGCCACCGCGGGGTTCTCGTTCGCCCAATCGAGGTCGGCGTCTGCGGCACCGACCGCGAGATCTCGGCGGGGCTGTTCGGGATCGCGCCACCGGGGCGCGAGCAGCTCGTGCTTGGCCACGAACTGCTCGGCACGGTCGCGCGTGACGCCCACGGCTTCACCAAGGGTGACCTCGTCACGGCGACCGTCCGGCGCTCCTGCGGTCGCTGCGCGGCATGTCTGGCTGGATCGCCCGACTCGTGTGACACCGGCGATTACCTCGAACGCGGGATCACGGGGTTGGACGGCTTTGCCAGCGAGCTTGTCGTCGAGGACCCTGAGAACCTCGTGCTCGTGCCGGCGTCGCTCGGGCGCTTGGGCGTGCTCGCCGAGCCGGCTTCGATCTGTGCCCGTGGCCTACGCCACGCCCATTTGATCGGCACGCGCCAGCCATGGGCGCCGACGCGGACGCTCGTCATCGGCACCGGCGCGATCGGGATGCTCGCCACCTTCCTCCTGCGTCTGCGCGGCGACGAGGTGTGGAACGCCGGCCTGAGCCCGGAGGGCTCGGAGATGGCTCGGCTCATCGGTGCGATCGGAGCGCGCTACGTCACCGGAGCAGAGGTCTCGGCGACGGCGCTGGCCGAAGAGGTCGGAGGCTTCGACCTTGTCGTCGAGGCGACGGGCGACGCAAGAGTCATGCTCGGCACGCTCGGCCTATTGCGTCGCAACGGCGTCGCCTGCCTGCTCGGCCTCGACGGTCGCGCGCAGCAGGTCTCGCTCGCGGGCCGCGTCATCGGCCACGACACCGTGCTGCAGAACCGCGCGATCTTCGGCAGCGTCAACGCTGCCCGCGTCGACTGGCTCGCCGCGATCGAGGCGCTCGATCGCGCGTGCGCTCGCTGGCCGGATGCGCTGGAAGCGTGTGTCGGCCTGCGCGTGCCGCTCGAGCGCTTCGACGAGGCCTTCGGCTTCGCGGGCGTCAAGGCCACGCTGGCGCTCGGTGAGCCGTGACCGAGGATCTGATCGCCGTTGCATGCTCGGATGTGACCGCCGAGCACGGGGAGGGGGTCGTTTGGGACCAAGCCCGCAGCGAGCTCCTGTGGGTCGACGTCGGCGCCGGCCGCCTGCATCGCGGGCGTCCCGGGCCGCTCGCCGTAGAACACCTCGGGTCGATCGATCTCGGCTGTCCGCTCGGTGCCGTCGCCCCCGCGGAGGATGGGGGCTGGATCGCCGCAGCGGGTCCGGGGTTCGCTCGACTGCGGCCGGACGGCGGATTGACCTGGGTCGCGCGGCCCGCCGCCGGGCAGCCGCAGCTGCGCATGAACGATGGCGCGTGCGACCCTTCCGGGCGCTTCTGGGCCGGCACCATGGAGTACGCCGAGACGCCCGGCGCCGGCACGCTGTACCGCCTCGATCCCGACGGCACGTGCACCCCGATGGTGCCAGGCACGACGATCTCCAACGGCCTCGGATGGAGCCTCGACGCCGGCACGCTGTGGTTTGCCGACAGCGGCTCGGCAACCGTCGACGCCTTCGACTTCGACGCGCAGGCCGCCACCGTGTCCGCGCGGCGGACGGTCGTCGCTTTCGATCCTCGGGACGGCGTTCCGGATGGGCTCACCGTCGATGCGCAGGACCACATCTGGGTGGCGATCTGGGACGCCGGCGAAGTCCGACGCTACAGCCCGGACGGCGATCTGGTGGCGCGTGTGCGGCTGCCGGTCTCACGGCCCACGAGCTGCTGCTTTGGCGGCGTCGACCTGGACATCCTCTTCGTCTCGACCGCCCGTGCGGGCCTGAGCGCCGAAGCGCTCATTGACGAACCGGACGCGGGACGCCTGTTCCGTGCCCGCACCGGCGTGCGCGGCGTCGCTCAGCCGGCGTTTGCACCCCGATCGCCGTGATCGAGCGATCGCGTGCAGCGGCGGGCCCGTCGAGAACATCCGCGACACGATCGGGCCGGCGGTGCTCGGACGCAGCCCCTTTGCGCAGGCCGAACTGGACGCTCAGCTGGTCGCTCTCGACGGGACCGAGGACCGCTCTCGGCTTGGCGCGAACGCGCTGCTTGCCGTGCCCACGGCGGCTGCCCAGCCGCCGCGGGCTCCGCGGGGGTGCCGCTGCGGCAACACCTCGGCGGCGGCACGGTGACGCCGTTGCCGATGGTCAACATCATCAGCGGCGGACTGCACTCGGAGGGGGTCTCGCATTTCAGGACTTTCTCGTGGTGCCGGTCGGCGCGACGTCGTTTCGGCAAGCGCTCGAATGGGCTTCGGCCGTGCGCAGCGTGACCGCCGCGGTGCTGCGCGCCCGCGGCCTGTCAACGCTGAAGGCAGCCGAGGGGGATTCGGGCCGACGCTGGCGGAGCCCGAGTCGGCGCTCAGCCTGCTCGTGGAAGGCATCGAGCGGGCCGGGCTCGTACCGGGGGAACAGGTCGCGTTCGCAATCGACGTCGCCGCCACACACGTTTACGACGGCTCCCATTACCAACTGGCGCCGGAGCCAGCTGAGTTGGACGCCGCGAGCCTCGTCGAGCGGCTCGCGCAGCTCGTCGGGCGCTACCCGATCGTCTCGATAGAGGACGGTCTCGCAGAGGACGATTGGGCTGGCTGGGCGATCCTGACGCGGCGCCTCGCGGCCGGCGTCCAGATCATCGGCGACGATCTCTTCACCACGAACGCCGGGCGGCTGGCCCGCGGCATCCAGGGTGGGGTCGCCAACGCCGTGCTCGTGAAGATGAACCAGATCGGGACTCTGACCGAGACGATCGAGGTGATCGAGCAGGCGCAGGCCGCCGGTTATGCGCCGGTAGTATCGGCACGGTCCGGCGAGATGAGCGATGACTTCATCGCGGATCTCGCCGTTGGCACCAGCGCCGGCCAGATCAAGATCGGATCGCTAGCGCAGTCGGAGCGGCTCGCGAAGTACAACCAGCTGTTGAGAATCGAGGAGCAACTCGGCTCGGCCGCCGTCTTTGCCGGCTCGGCTGCCATCGCTTCCCTGCGATGAAGCCGGGCAATCAACCCGTCAAGCGACCAAGGTGTGTGAAAATGACAGCGTTTCAGAGCGAATGGCAGGAACGGTTTGGGCGCACCGAGCCGAAGGTTCTGTGTGTGGGGCTCAACTACAGCGACCACGCCGACGAATCGGGCATGAAAAGGCCCGCTGCCCCGCTGCTGTTCGGCAAGTTCGCCAACACGATCTGCGGCGACGGCGACGCGATCGTCCTGCCCGCAAACATCGGTCACGTCGACGCCGAGGCGGAGTTGGCCGTTGTGATCGGGGAGATCGCGCACGGCGTCCCGGTCGCGAGCGCCTACGACGTGATAGCGGGCTACACGTGCGCGAACGACGTCAGCGCCCGCGACGCCCAGTTCGGCGACGGTCAGTGGTTCCGCGGCAAGGGGTTCGACACGTTCTGCCCCATCGGTCCCCGCTTCGTCACGGCATCGGAGCTTGGCAACCCCGGTGACCTGCGCGTGTGCCAGCGGCTCAACGGCGAGGTGCTCCAGGACGCGCGCACGAGCAGCCTGATCTTCGACGTGCCGCAGCTGGTCGCCTACACCTCAAGCGTCGTGACACTACTGCCGGGCGATCTGATCCTGACCGGTACGCCTGACGGCGTTGGGGTCTTCCGGGACCCGAAGATCTCCCTGCGCGCCGGCGATGTTGTCGAGGTCGAAGTCGAACGTATCGGCCTGCTGTCAAACGTCGTCCAGGAAGCCGGCTGACGGTCGCGCGCCCGAGTGGGGCGAGCGCGACGCCGCTCATCCCGCGGCTCCCCTCGCGCGCAATCGGGCGTCACGGGTAGCACCTCGACGCGCCTGTTGGCAGGCGATTTCACCAACCCGGAGAGGCGACTCGAACTCCTGACCTGTCGCTTATAAGGTGAGTCCGAAGCGCCGGCCAAATCGCCGTAATCGCCCGAACACACTGAGGCCGCTTATGGACGCGGGCCAGCGAGGTGGTCGCGCAGGAACTCGCCGGCGCTTGTCAGGGCAGTGTCGCCTTCGTCGAGCATCGCGGCGAACGCTTGGAACACGTGCGGGACGCCCGGTGTGACTTCGAGCCTGACGGCGACATCGGCCGCGGCGGCGCGGGCGGCGAGCCTGGTGGCGTCGTCGAGCAGGATCTCGTGTGAGCCGGCCTGGATCAGCAGCGGTGGCAGCCCGGTCAGGTCGGCGAAGATCGGGCTGACGAGCTCCGCCCTTTGTTCGCCGGCGGCCACGTAGTCGACGGCTCGTCGGCGTAGACCTTCGGGGGTGAGCGCGGGGTCGACCCCGGCCTTCCCGCTGATGCTCTCGCCGGACAGCGTCAGGTCCACCCAGGGCGACATCAGCACCGCGCCGCTCGGCTGCGGTAGCCCAACGTGCTTAAGCGCCACAAGGGTCGCGGCGGCTAGGCCCGCACCCGCGGACTCGCCAGCGATCGCGATCGCGGACGCGGCGACGCCGCTGTCGAGCAGTCCGCGGTAGGCCGCGACGGCGTCATCGATCGCGGCGGGATACGGATGTTCAGGTGCCAGCCTGTAGTCGACGGTCACCAGCCGGGCTCCCGCGCGACGCGCGAGGTCCGATGCGAGACCGACGGACGAGGCAGCCGTCCCGATCGCGTATGCGCCGCCGTGGAGGTAGAAGATGACCCCCTCCGGGTCGGCGCCGGCGACCTCGACGTTGACCACAGCGATCCCGCCGAGGCTCCTGGCCGATGTCGTGACGTCGGCGGGCACCGGGATCGCCGCCATCATCTCCTCGAAGATGACCCGCTGCTCGGCTACGTCGCCGCCGAGATCGAGCGGCGCGTCTCGCAGCAGTTGGTCGAGGGCGTCGCGCTGTTGCTGGCTCACTTTTGTCTCTTC
>Ga0182015_10000781_pt1 | contig 44321 bp, 46 predicted proteins | sample 712P3MmetaG_FD_120478 | JGI IMG/M metagenome (GOLD analysis project Ga0182015, IMG submission 120478) | Permafrost microbial communities from Stordalen Mire, Sweden - 712P3M metaG | ecosystem: Environmental > Terrestrial > Soil > Wetlands > Permafrost | place: Sweden: Stordalen | collected...
CGACGTATCCACGGGCTCGAACTCAAACTTTGGTTCATCCGCATCCGGCGCGAAATATGCCTTCGTCGTCTTCAAGAAGTTCTTGTCGTCGCGCTCGGGAAAGTCCGGCTTGTAGTGCGCGCCGCGCGATTCGTCTCGCATACGAGCGCCCTGCGCGATCACGCGCGACAACTGCAGCATGTTGTAAAGCTGGCGCGTAAAAACTACGCTGGTGTTCGCCCACTGTGTGCGGTCGCTCAGGTTGACTTTGCGGAAGCGTTCCAGCATCTCGACCAGCTTCGCATCCGTCTGCTGCAAATTCTTGTTGTAGCGGATGACCGTGCAATCCTTGGTCATCAGCTCACCCAGTTCGCGCCATAGCTGGAAGGGATTCTCCGTGCCCTGGTTGTTCATGAGCAGGGAATTGCTTTCTTCCTGCTTCTTCCTTTCGGCTTCGAAGCATCCGTTGCCGTCGGAAAGCGCCTGCAAGCCGCGTGCATACTTCACCGCATTCGGTCCGGCGATGCCCCCGCCGTAGATGCACGACACCAGCGAGTTCGCCCCCAGCCGATTCGCCCCGTGATACTGATATTCGCACTCGCCTGCCGCGAAAACTCCGGGAATGTTGGTGGCTTGCTTGAAATCTACCCACAGCCCGCCCATGGTGTAGTGCATGCCGGGGAATATTTTCATCGGCGTGTCGCGCGGATCGTCGCCCACAAACTTTTCGTAGATTTCAAGAATCCCTTCCAGTTTGCGGTCGAGAATCTTGCGGTCGATGTGGGTGAGGTCGAGATAAACCATCGGCTTGCCGTCGATGCCGAGGTTGTGCTCAAAAACTACCTTGAAGATGGCTCGCGTAGCAATGTCGCGCGGAACCAGGTTGCCGTACTTGGGATACCACTCTTCCAGAAAATACCAGCGCTCACCCTGCGGAATGGAGTTAGGATCGCGAGTGTCGCCGGGCTTTTTCGGAACCCATACGCGGCCGCCTTCGCCGCGCGCCGATTCCGACATGAGCCGCAGCTTGTCTTCGCCGGGGATGCAGGTGGGATGCACCTGAATAAATTCGCCATTGGCATAGTAGCAGCCCTGTTGATAAAGAGCGGACTGCGCCGAACCTGTACATACAACCGAATTGGTGGACTTGCCGAAGATCGCGCCATTGCCGCCGGTGGCGATGATGATTGCATCGGCCGGGAATGTACGTACTTCCATGCTGCGCAAGTCCATGGCGCAGATGCCGCGGCACACGCGGCTTCCGTCGAGCACCGCGGAGAGAAATTCCCAGTGCTCGAATTTCTTCACCTTGCCTTCGGATTCATAGCGGCGAACCTGCTCGTCGAGCGCGTAAAGAAGCTGTTGGCCGGTGGTCGCTCCCGCAAAGGCGGTGCGGTTATAGAGCGTTCCGCCGAAGCGGCGAAAATCGAGCAGCCCCTCCGGCGTTCGGTTGAAGGGAACACCCATGCGGTCGAGCAAATCAATGATGCCGGGCGCGGCCTCGCACATGTCTTTGACGGGCGGTTGGTTGGCAAGAAAATCACCGCCGTAAACCGTGTCGTCAAAGTGCTTCCAGGTCGAATCGCCTTCGCCCTTCAAATTCTTAGCTGCGTTGATGCCGCCCTGCGCGCATACCGAGTGCGAACGCTTCACCGGGACGATGGAGAAGAGATCGACGTTTGCGCCCATCTCCGCAATCTTGATAACGGCGGAAAGCCCCGCCAAGCCGCCACCAATGACAATGATTTTTGGAACTGCCATCTTTCCTCTACCGGCCTTCCGTATTCGTTGTAGCTTGAGTCGACTGCGTCGCTGCCGTCCCCGGTTCGGTGGGCTGCTGCGGACGAGACCGGAACGAAGTAAGGCTGGCCAGTCCCGCGCCGGTCAAAACAAAAAAGAATGCCAAACACACAACCAGAAACCGCTTCCGCGCCTTCTCCCCGGAAACGATGCCCCACTTCGCGGAGAACAGCCAGATGCCGTACGCGAAGTGCCATGAAGCCGCGATCAAGCCTGCAACATAGAACAGGAACAACGGAGTCTGAAACACTTCAGCCTGCACCTTGCCGAACGAAGCGTTGGGATATGCGTGAAGATCGACTCCGGTAAAGCGCATCGTCCAGGTGTGCCACACGATGTAAGCGAACGCGATGCCGCCTGTCCAGCGCTGCGCCGTATACATCCAATTGCCGCTCCAGGGATATTCGATGGTGTTCCCGTCGCCGCGATACCAGATGTAGAAGCCGTAGAGCGCATGGAACAAAATCGGCAGCCAGATGCCGAACAACTCAAGAAAGAAAACCAACGGAAGATTGGCCAGAAAGCTTACCTGGCGGGCATAGGCGTCGGGGCCGGTGATCGCGGTCGAGTTGGAAATCAGGATATGTTCGAACAGGAACGCGCCCACGGGAACGATACCGGAAAGCGAATGCAGGCGGCGCAAAAGAAACGACGTACCCTGCCCGGCGCGCAGGGGCGCGACTCCATGCCCCGCACCCTTCGCAACGCCTTTCGTTACCACTGGAGCACTAGAACTGGCCACTGACGCCACGATCGCTCCTTATGAGTTCACTTATTCTGTTAAGAACGACAAAAGAACTTTTTATTATCCGGCGGTAGGAGAAGCGAAGTCAAGGAAAGCAGGGTAACATCAGGCCATGGGTAACGAGTCTGCAATTATCGTACCGGCCCCTGAGGTTGAGCCTGTGGTCGGGCCGCTACGATTGCAATTCGATATGGGAGCTCGTCTCGGTATCCCCGCGCATATCACTCTGCTTTATCCCTTTCGTTCAGCGCAGGCCGTGGCCGGCGAAATCAAGACTCTGCGAGATGTTTGCGCATCGGTCGAGGTATTCCCGTTCTCATTCATCGAAGTTCGAGGGTTTCCGGAAACCGCCTACCTGCACCCGGACAAATCGGAAATATTCGCGCAAATCACCGGGACTCTTGCGGGCACGTGGCCCGATTGCAAGCCGTACAACGGCGCTTTTTCTGAAATAATTCCTCACCTGACCGTCGCCGATCACGTGGACCGCGCAATCTTGACCACGGTGGAGGATTCCGTTCGTCCTCATCTGCCCATCCACTGCGTTGCGAGAGAAGTCTGGCTTTTGACTAGCGATGATTCAGGAATGTGGTCAAAGAAAGCCTGTTTCCCACTGGCTGCCTCCAGGACGGCTTGACTTGACCCTGGAACCATGTCTCAGGCGTCCGCTCCCGCGTCACACCATTCCAAGAGCTTACGGAACGCCGTACCTCGGTGGCTGTACTTGGATTTCTCTTCCGCAGTCAGCTCGGCAAATGTTTTTTCAATCTGCGGAAAATAAAAGAGCGGATCATAACCGAAGCCATTCATCCCGCGTGGAGCGTCGAGGATCACCCCATCAGCAGTGCCGCGAAACAAGGCCAGCGTTTCTCCATCACGCGCGACCGCCAGCACACAGACAAATCGTCCAGTACGTTGAGCAAGTGGGACATTCTTCAATTCGTGCAGAACGCGCGCATTGTTGGCTCCGTCATCGGTGTTCGCATCGGCCTCGTGGGGCTCCTTATTTTGCAGGGTGGGAGCCGCGTAGCGAGCGGAGTGCACGCCGGGAGCGCCGTTCAGCGCGTCGATCTCCAGGCCGGAGTCGTCGGCGACAACGACTTCTCCCGGAACGTATCTGCTGTAGGACTCGGCCTTCTTTCGAGCATTGGCCTCGAAAGTAAGACCATCCTCAACAACGGCGGGCAGGGAAGCGAAGTCAGGAATGCCGGCGATTTCGACCCCGTGCCGTAGAGCTGCGCCCGCGAAGTCTCGCAGCTTGCCGGGATTGGAAGTTGCAATGAGGATTGTTCGCATTCGCGATTTTCAATTCGTAGCGCCGCTGTTCTGGCGGCTGTCCCTTCGGCAAGATGCCGGCGTTACCAGCGCTTCAACGACACCAGAACAAAAACGATAGCGACGATCGAGATCCACCCGCCGGCCGTGCGATCCCAGGTGCGAACAAAAGTGATCTGCACGCGATTCGCCCCCGCTTCCACCGGAACCAGCATCTGTCCGGTGCCCTCGCGGGTCCCGGCCTGTACCAGCCGTCCATTTACTTCCACGTGCCACGCCGGATAGTTGAACAGGCGCAAAGCAAGATTATCCGGCGCGGACATCTCTGCCGTGAGGAGTTTAAATTCCGGGTTCCACTGCGAAACCCGGATCGCCGCGTGGGCGGCTCCATCCACGGTCGCGCGGCGGGCGGCTTTGTCGAGATTGGAAGGGTCGGCTCCCAGGGGCGTGTATTCGTCAGTGCCCTCGTATCCCGCGCCAGTTGCCATGTTGTCCTGCATCTCGCGCAGATCGTCGAGATTGTCCCACCAGGGCGCCTGGAAGTGTTGCCATACAAAAGCGAGCACACAAAGCATAGCCAGGTAGATGGCTACACGCGCCGTCCATCTGCGGAATCCCATCACCGTGAGCAAGGCGAATGGAACGCCCAGACACAGCAGCCACCGCCACGGAAACTGAATAAAACGCAGCTTGGGCAGGATATTCCAGAGCGGACCGGTAATCGGTAGCATAACCACAGCAGATACTGCGCCCCAGGCCACCAGCGAGAACCAAAGTTCGCGGTTGCGGCCGCGCCAGCGCCGTGCCGCCCATGCTGCCGCAATCGTCACCACGATCTCCGCTATCGCGACCCAGGAAGCGACGCGGTTGAAGACGTTGTGATCTGCGTCGGTGGTGTGGGCAAATAGAAAGTTATCCTGCGGGCGCAAGCCAGTGCCCACGACCTCAGCAATGTTGACCCACTTCTGCTCGTAGATTGCAGGCAGCAGATAGAAAGCGGCCAGCGCGGCGCCCAGAACAACCGCAATTGCTCCGGTCAGCAGAACGCGGGGCGAGCGCCGATGCCAGGCCATCCCCACGATCAGCAACGCCAGAGAATAGTGAATCATAACCGCCGCGGGTGCGTTTACCAGCCAGGCCGAAGCCAGGACCAGCGCCAAACAAAGGGCTATGCGGCGGCCCTTTTCTTCCGTTCGCAGCACCAGCAGCAACAGCAGAGGCAACAACGAACTGGCCAGCAGCTCGGCGAAGGCACTCCGCCAGTAAACAATCATAAGGTGATAGGGATTCGCGGCGTACAACACCGCCGCGAAGGTTGCGTCGCGCCAGTCAAGCCATCGCCGCGCCAGCAGAAACATCGACGTCCCCGCCGCCACCAGAACCAGCCAGATGTAGATGCAGGAGACGAGGCTCCAGGGAAAGATTGCGCCTAAGACAGCGCCTAAAGTCCACGACGCCGGGGGATAGAAGATGAAGCGCGGTTCGCCATAGGCGAATTGCGCCAGCGATGCCCATCGCGGATAGACGATGCCCTGCTTCCACTGGGCCAGAACGTCGAGCCACCCGTACAAATGGAATTCGAAATCATGGCCCGAGGGCAGGCCCAGAAAGAAGAAGGGAATTTCAACCGCGAATGCCGCCGCCGCAATCGAGAGGAACGGTACCCAGGCCAGCCTGCCGCCCGGTGCTCTGTGCATGCGTGCGCGCGACGCTGTATCCCCAGCCTGACCGGATTGTGTAATTGCCGCCAGCTTCGCTCCCGCCAGCCTCCGCACGGAGACGCCGTCTTACATGCGTGTACATGTTCGCACAAGCGCGAGAACCATGCACAGTGGCGGCGGCACTCTCCCGCGCTTCGCGAATCTGCGCTCGACTCGCTCTATTTAACTTAGAATTAATATTGCTGAAACCGCCGCGCAATAAGAATGAGCTACTGTACTCGCAATGGGGTGGAACAGACCACGGAGAGTTGGAGGATCCAGGCCAGAGACGGGGCATGGGTTCTTCGCTCTCCGAAAGCAGCCCACCGCAGGCCTCTCGCACCCTTCGCTGCCGATTTTTTCCAGCCTCCTGCCCAGTCCCAAAAGCCCTCAGCCTCCTGCCGCGAGAGGCTTTTAGTTCCAATCAAATTTAGAAGCTTAGGGCAGAGCTGTGATGGGCAGTGCAGAAGGATAAGGATTTGGAAGGATCAGAGGGCAGGAATGCCAGCTATGTCGTAACGCTCTCACCCGAGCGCTGGCGGCGAAGTTCCTGGAGAAAATTATCCTGTTGCATCGCGGTCGCGTGCCGCAGCAGTTCGAGCAAAGGATCTTCCATATCCTCGTTTTCCTCGGGCCCGTTCACCGCTTCCGGCGCGGATTCAAATTGGCTCAGGTCCGCAACCAGAGCCCGGGGAGAAATACTCAGTTCCGGCATGGAATCGGGACAACTGCGAAGCAAGCTGATTAGATTGCCCACCTGCGCCCGCTGCTCCGGCGTGCGGGAAGGGAATTCCACTCCCATACCGTAACCCGGATGGGCAACCCGCACCATGCCTTCGGTGTGGACCGCCAACTCTTCGGTTTTCAGGCAAAGGTCGACCAAGGCGTGTTCGGGGAAAGGCGAATCGGTTTCCACGTAGCATCCCCCCAGACTCAAATCGGTAAGCTTGCAGTGGGGAACGGTTTCCTCAGGCCCCGGACGTTGAGCGGACGCCGCTGCCTGCAACCAGATGTGTAGATGAGCCTTGATGGCCTCGTCCAGGTCCAGAAAGTGGACCCCCGTTTGGCCATTGGGATTCGCCCATGCCACCTGCCCGTGCGCATGAATCTCCAGGCTTCCGTCGGGCAACTGGAAGCGGAAATTCAGCAGCGCCCCCGGAATCTGAGGTTCGGCGGTCAGAACATCCATCCCCGTTTCGCTCAGATCGAGAAGGATTCCCTCCGCTTTGCGAGTATCGGGCAGAATAAGTTCCACCGGAGCCTGCACCGGGACGCGGTAAGCGCGGCGACGCTCGCGGTTCAATAGAGCGGTTACCGCACGCAGGCCGGCTCTGGCCTTTTCTTCCGAGAGTGGTTTGTACAGCACAAAATGCGCGCCGCCGCTTAAAATATCTCGCGCGGTAGCGCGCTCCGCCACCAAAGCCACAGTGACGGGCGCATCTCCGGAATTCAGCTTGCGGGCCTCTTCGAACACTTCGGCGGCAGCCTTCGCGTCTTCGAAATCAATAATGAGCGCGTCGAACCTTTGCTGCTGAAGACGATCGATAGCGGCCGGCAGAACGCTGAAACGCTCCACGGCGACCCCGGTCGCCGGCAGAACCCGGCCCAGAATGTCACAAGCGGAATCGTCCGTGGAAATCAGCAATGCCAGAAGGGTCATAACAAATGTTCCCCACCCAGAAGCGGTGTGACTAGGGCCAACGAGGCGCTGTGGGCCGAGCTCCCTTGGAGGCGGTTCCGCCCGAACCAGCCGCGCCCGCTTTCGCGGCCATGGCGTCGGAATGCGGCACAGCTTCGTCCACTTCTGTCAGGACGGCGTTGTCTTCGTCATCATTTTCGGCCAGCAAGGGAGCCACCTCACGCAGCTTCTCCGCCGCCTGCTGCAGCATTTCGATTTGCTTACCCAGTGCCGCGTACTTGGTCTGTTTCTGCCGCAACACTTCATGAATATCTTTCATACGACCCCCTGTGGCGAATGTACGGATGCAGGGAGGGACGGTCAACGGTAATCCCGGCCTGACGGTTACTGCAGTAATCTTGGCGGAGTAAGGAAGGTGCGCTTCAGCGGCGCATCGGGCAGGAAGCAAAACAAAAGCCCCGCTTTTGGCGGGGCTTCGGAGAAGACGGATGAAGTGGACTAGGCTTTCAGCTTTTTGCGAACTAGTCCGGCCAGGCCAATCAACCCAGTTCCGAGCAATCCGAGAGTGCCAGGCTCGGGAACAGTGCCACCGATGTTGGTGTCACCGCTGGAGATCGTAGTGCTTCCGTTAAAGAAGCCTTTGCCTGTATTGATCGTCAACTGAACCGTAGCGCCATCCACGGTCGGGCCGGTGCCATACCACTGGCCAGTTACTGAACCTGTCAGCGTGTAATTGTGCGTGCCGTTAGCCAGCGTGACCAGTGTCCAGGTAACTGGACCGGAGAAAGAGCCGTTGAATATCGCACCACTTGGAACGCCGTTGGTGCCGTTCCCGGTGATGGTGAAGATTCCGCCGCCGGCGAATGTCCCGCCCATCTGCAGGCTTCCTCCGGTTAGCGCTCCCGTCGAGAAGCTCACAGACCCGAGCGCGCCTGTGACCAGAGCCGCGCCGCCAAGGCCGTTCACAGCAATGAGTTCAGATCCTGATAAGCCCAACCCCGCAGAACTGCCGGAGAGAGTACCGCCGCTGTTCGTGAAGTCCACTGAAGTATCAGCAAACGCAGCTAATGGCAGAGCCATAGCAAGTAGAGCCATCAAGAGTATGCGCTTCATAACTGTCTTTCCTCCGAACCAGGGGATATTTTTGTGGTCAACAGGCGCACTAAACGAGCTGCTCCGTCGCAAAACCTGCTGCATTCATATTGCCAAACCTGTAAAACTCGTAAACCATTGATTAGGAGTCGGTTAATTCGAAGCTGCTTCGATTTTGCCAAATTGGAACTGCAAAGCTCTGCACACTAGTGTTCCCCTTCTTGCGTCGACTGAAGCCGCCCAGAATGCTTCGGGCCTTGCGATTCCCAGGGCCCAAAAGTCCTAAGGGGTGCCGCACGAACCACCGGGTAGCTCGTGCTATCTCATGGCACCGAAGTGTAATTCACATTGGACTGGGATGCAAGTAGGTTGCTCTTGAGCAGTTCTGGGGGAGGGCTGTTCGGGCGTCCCGAGACTCGCAAAAGTCTCGGGACGCTTCTTAATTTCTGGAGGGTTTTGTGCAGGAATTGCAATCAGAAATCAGGCACGCTGCTCGAACCTGGATTGGTTACCCAGAATTACTGGCCCGCGTTCGGCTCGATTAGATCTCTGAGTCGGCGAGACAAATTCATGGCCAGGGACCTGTAAAAACGAGAGGCGAGGTGAGGAAACAACTCAAACAGGCTCTCCAGGGTGGGCCGATCAAGATGATAAGCTTCTACGTCTTCATGAGCGACCACGTTAGCGCTGGCGGGTGCGTCCTCCAGAAACGACATTTCGCCGCAAATCTCACCCGGCCCGATCTCGGGAGATCTGGTCTGTGGAGGAATCTGTACTCGAGCGGTTCCTGTCAGCAGGAGAAAGACACCGTTAGTTTTCTTTCCCTTGTGGACAAGAATCTGGCCCTTGCGAAAACTGACCCGCTTGGCCTTATCCGCGACGAGGCTCCAATCATTCGGTGTTAGATAAACCAGTCCGTCTTTCGACGAAGACAGTACAGACACTTCGATAACTTTGGACATGGGCACGTGCGCGACCCGATTTCCGGAAACACATTCCGGTGGACTACGGAAACAACAGGGCAGAATCAGATTAGCAGAAAACCCGGCAGAAGGAACCGCTGCCCGCTCCTCGCTTGACACCGAAGTTACGTCCCGTTTCCGACTCGCCTCGGCAATTCCAAAGACGCGCCCGCTAGCCGGGCGCCTCCATTTTCATTCAACTTTCATTCAACGGAAATACGGATTGAAATTCACCCAGAAGCTTGAGCGAAGCGAAAGGAGATTAAAGAGATGGTGCGCCCTGAGAGATTCGAACTCCCGACCTTCTGGTTCGTAGCCAGACGCTCTATCCAGCTGAGCTAAGGGCGCAGGTTTCAGGTTGGCAGGTGAAGTCGCACAGAAATTATAGCGGAAGTCGCCGCTTGCTGGGAACACGATCACCGCATCGCCAATCTGCTCGAACATTCCCGGCCTCACTGCCCGTTGTGTTCTTCATCTTTAAGCTCTTTACCATTTTTTCTTCACAAATTCTCTTGACAAAAATTAAGGCCTTCGCCTTAGCTGTGTTGGCGCGGGTTTCCGTCCGGAGTAAATCTTTCCCGCCGCAGAGCAATTCCTACAAAGTCGCGGAGTGGAGAGTTGTGTATTTTGAACGGCTTACATACGGCACGCCATGTGCTCTAACAAAGGCCAGACGAAGTGGCGCGCAACGGGGCGTTCCAAGAACAACTTCGGCCAGAGGTTCTCTTTGGGCGCCCCTTGCATTAAGCTCGACTCGGCAAAGGACCTCCCCCAGCTCCTTTTTTCCGGCTCTACGCCAGCGCCAAGCGTTCGCGCACATCGACTCCCGCCTGTCGCAGGAGTCGAGCTACCGCCTCTGACTTTAAGCGCGACGCGTCAAACTCCACCCGCACCGTGTGCTCCCGCTCGTTGAACTGTACCCGCCGCACTCCATAAACCTCCCGCATGCCGTCGATGGCCCGCAATTCGTTTTCGCCGGGTGCAGCGCCGTAACGAAAAACAACGTCCAGATAAGTCATGGCATAATCCTTTTGCTGGCTATGAATGAATTCGCCGGGTATCCGCCGGCTCTGAATCCAATATAAAGCATTCTCCATCGAACACGACAGTGAGCGTAAACGGCTGATTCCCACTTTTGGGGTTTTAGCCCCTGTGGGCTTTTTCTTGATTCCGCGCGATTGACTCAACATGTCAACGAAACCTTCCGACATCGCCGCGCTCGCACGCGATCCCGTCTGCGGGATGAACGTGAATCCCGCGACTGCCAAGCACCACCACCGCCACGGCGAAAAAAACTACTACTTCTGCTGCGCCCCGTGTGCCGAGAAGTTCAAAGCAGACCCGGTGAAATATCTTGAGGGCACCGCACCTGTGCTGCCGCCAGGTCTGGTAATGCTGGGCGCTCCAGCCCCGGCCAAAGCAGGGGTGGACTACGTTTGCCCCATGTGCCCCGAGGTCCGTGCAAATAAGCCGGGCGCCTGCCCATCGTGTGGCATGGCGCTCGAAGCCGACCTCCCGGTCGCATCATCGACGGTGCGCACCGAGTACACCTGTCCCATGCACCCGGAAATCGTGCGCCCCGGGCCGGGTTCGTGTCCCATCTGCGGAATGGCTCTGGAGCCGCGCACGGTCACAACGTCTCCGGAAGAAAATCCCGAACTGCGCGACATGACCCGCCGCTTCTGGGTAAGCCTCGCGCTCACCGCACCGCTGATGGCAATCGCCATGGCCGCGATGTTTTGGCAGATGCCCTTGCGTCGACTGCTGCCGGCCGCAGCGCTTCCCTGGCTGGAGCTCGCCCTTGCTACGCCCGTCGTGCTCTGGTGTGGTTGGCCATTTTTCCAGCGCTTCTGGACATCGCTCGCCAACCGCAGTCCAAACATGTTCACCCTGATCGGCATGGGCACCGGCGTTGCCTACGGGTACAGCGTCATCGCCACGGTCGCGCCTCAGATCTTTCCTGAATCGCTGCGGACTGGGCCTGGCAATATGTCCGGCCATCCCGATGTCTACTTTGAAGCCGCCGCCGCGATTACTACGCTGGTCTTGCTCGGCCAGGTTATGGAATTGCGCGCCCGCAGCCGCACCAGCGCCGCCATTCGCGCGCTGCTCGATCTCAGCTCCCGCACCGCGCGCCTGCTCCGCCCCGACGGCAGCGAGCAAGATGTTCCCCTCGAGCAGGTAAAGCCCGGCGACCGCCTGCGGGTGCGCCCGGGAGAAAAAATCCCGGTAGATGGCGTCCTGCTCGAAGGCCGCAGCGCGATTGACGAATCCATGATCACCGGCGAATCCATGCCGGTCGAGAAATCGTCCGGCGGCAAAGTCATCGGCGCAACCATCAACGGCACCGGTTCGTTTGTGATGCGGGCCGAGCGCGTGGGCAGCGAAACCTTGCTGGCGCGCATCGTGCAACTGGTTGGCCAGGCGCAACGCAGCCGCGCTCCCATCCAGCGTCTCGCCGACCGCGTGGCCAAATGGTTCGTGCCCATCGTAGTCGCGGTGGCAGTGCTCACTTTCTTCGTGTGGCTGTTACTCGGTCCACAACCGCGTCTCGCGCACGCGCTCGTGAATGCAGTCGCTGTGCTCATCATCGCGTGCCCTTGTGCCTTGGGCCTCGCCACGCCAATGGCAATCATGGTCGGCGTCGGTCGCGGCGCTCGCGCCGGCGTCTTGATCAAGAACGCCGAAGCGCTGGAGATTCTCGAAAAAATCGACACGCTGGTCGTCGACAAAACCGGAACGCTTACCGAGGGCAAGCCGCAGCTGTTGGGAATTTCTGTTTCACCGGATGACCATGGCGAGTCCCTTCGGCTCGCCGCCAGCCTGGAGCGAGCCAGCGAGCACCCGCTGGCCAGAGCAATCGTTCAAGCCGCCGAGAGGCAAGGATTGCCACTCTCGCAGCCGCGTGAGTTCGAGAGTGTCGCGGGAAAGGGCATTACAGGCGTGGTCGATGGCAAGCGAGTCGCCGTCGGGAACGCCTCCCTGATGAAGGAACTGGGAGCGTTCGTCCCTGCGAATGTGGCGGTAGGCGAGGGCAAATCCAACCCCGGATCGAGTCTCTGCATCGCCGTGGATGGCATGTTCGTCGGAACCGTCTCAGTGGGGGATCCGATGAAGCCTTCCACGCCCGGCACGATCCGTGCCCTCAAGAACCTGGGCATTCACATCGTGATGCTCACCGGCGACAACAAATCCACCGCCGCCTCGATCGCCGGCGCGCTGGACATCGATGAATTCGAAGCCGAAGTGTTGCCGGAAGGGAAGTTGGCCATCATCCGCAAGCTGCAAGGGCAGGGAAGAGTCGTCGCCATGGCCGGCGACGGCGTCAACGACGCTCCGGCCCTGGCGCAAGCCGATGTCGGCATCGCCATGGGCACCGGCACCGACGTCGCCATGGAGAGCGGCGGCATCACCCTGGTAAAAGGCGACCTCGCCGGCATCCTCCGTGCCCGCAACCTGAGCCGGTCTACCATGCGCAACATCCGGCAGAATCTGTTCTTCGCTTTCGTCTACAACGCCGTGGGCGTCCCCATCGCGGCCGGAATTCTCTATCCCTTCTTCGGGCTGCTGCTCAGCCCCATCTTCGCCGCCGCCGCTATGAGCTTCAGTTCAGTCTCGGTCATCACCAACGCCCTGCGTCTGCGCAACGCGAAGTTATGACTATGTGGGTCGGACAACTCCCTTCGGCTTCGTTCAGGGCAGGCTTTGTCCGACGCCTTTGACGTTGAAGGTGATCTTGTCCTTTGAAGCTCCTACTAAGCTGACTCATTCATGAATGCCAGGAGTACCGTGGAAGAGCGGCGCTTCAGCGCCGCGTAAACATAGGAAAAGGAGTACGGGCTTCAGCCCGGTCTCTACAGTTACAGTTTCCCCAAAAAATCAATAACCTCCGGCTCCGTCCAATCCACTGCTCCAATGAACTTGCGCCGCATAATTCCATTGCGGTCGATGATGTAGGTTTCAGGAAACTTGAATGTCCCGTACAAGCTATTGCTCTTCATGTCGCCGTCCCGCACCGAGAGCAGATTCACATTGTGGTCTTTCAGAAAACGCCGGTAATTACCTTCATCCACATCGACGCTGACCGCTAGCACGGTCACGCCCTTCGACTTCATCTCCTGCTGCATCTGCACCAGAGACGGCATTTCTTCGATGCACGGTGGGCACCAAGTCGCCCAAAAATTCAGCACCACCACCTGGCCCTTGAGTTGGCTCAGCGTGACCGTGCGATCGGAATCGCGCACCGTGAAATCCGGAGCGGCCGTGCCGATCCGCGGCGGCCGCGTCCCGCTGTAACAGCCGGAGAGCGCAAACAAAATCCCCAACAGCAGGAAGATCGAAGTAACAGAGCCGGCAAAATGAAGGATGCGTCGCACGCAGCTATAATAATGGATTCGACCTATGCCTGCGATAGCCACAGTTCCCGATCGGCTCGCGCTGTCGGTGATCGTGCCGGCCCGCAACGAAGAAGCGTCCTTACGCGGCTGCCTGGAATCGCTGATCGCGCAAGTGGGAGTCGACTTCGAAATCATCGTCGTCGACGATCACTCCACCGATAGCACCCCCGCAATCGCCTCGTCGTTTTCGAACTCGCGAACGCAAGCCCAGGCGCGAGTCCCAAGGCAAACGAAAGTGCGCCTCATTCAAGCTGACCCGCTTCCCGCAGGCTGGACTGGCAAGAACAATGCCGTCGCCGCCGGATCCAAAGCCGCGCGCGGCGAATGGCTGCTGTTCACTGACGCCGACACCATCCACCTGCCCGGTTCGCTGGCCCACAGCCTGCAAGAAGCACAGCGTCTTAACGTGGCCTTGCTCTCTTACTCGCCCCAGCAGGTAGTCGATAGCTTCTGGGAAAAAGCCATCATGCCCGTGATCTTCGCCGAGTTGGCGTCAAGCTTTCGTCCTTCAGAAGTGAGCGACCCTAAGTCTCCCCTGGCGGCCGCCAACGGCCAGTACATCTTGATCACGCGCCAAGCCTATGTTTCGGTCGGCGGCCACGCCGCGATTGCCGCCAGCCTGCTCGAAGATGTGGCTCTGGCTCGGGCCGTCAAGCGTTCAGGCCGAAAGATCTTCTTCCGCTACGCCCCTGACGCCGTCCGCACCCGCATGTATCGCAGCTTCGCCCAACTGCGCGAAGGCTGGACCAAGAACCTCGCGCTGCTGTTCCCCTCACCGGTGCGGTTGGCCGCGCTGCGGGCACTGGAGTTTGTGCTGATCGTTGCCAGCTTCGCCATCAGCCTCGCAAGCAGTCTGCGCGGTCACCCGCGCCCCGCCACCGTGGCAGGGATTCTTTGTGTGACTTTGTACGTATTTTTTCTCGCGCGCATCCGCCGCGCGCATTTTTTCTGGGATGCAAACATTCTCTCTTTGTTCGGTCTGCCGTTGTTCTCCTACCTGCTGCTGCGCTCGGCGAAAGCGCACGCGAACGGCAGTGTGCCGTGGAAGGGTCGCACATATCAGGACGAACCTTGTTTACCCGCAGAGGACAACGCACAACTGAAAGCTGGATAAAGCTTGTTTCACTGGCAACTGGCAACCGGCAACTGACAACTGTCTTTTTATGGTCTATCTCACGCGCAAAGCCGAATTTTCCGCATCGCACTACTACCATAACCCGGACTTCACTCCCGAGGAGAACCGCCGTGTCTTCGGCAAATGCAATAACCCGAACGGCCACGGCCACAACTACACCCTGGAAGTCACCGTAAAAGGCGAAGTCGATCCCCGCTCCGGTTTCGTCGTCGACCTCAAGCAGCTCAAAGAGATCATGCACCGCGAAGTCCTCGATGCCATGGACCACCGTTTTCTTAACAAAGAGGTTCCCGAGTTCCTGCATCAAATTCCAACTACGGAAAACATCGCCGTCGCCATCTGGCAGCGTCTTGTCACCAAGCTCGAAAACGCCAGGCTGCACCGTGTCCGGGTCTACGAAACTCCCGACCTCTTCGTCGATTTCTATGGAGAAGCTTAGGCGGGCATAAAACCCGAAAGCCAGCACTTAGCAGGTAAGAGCTAGAAGCTAGGAGCTAGGAGCTAAAATATGAAAGCTCATCTCTCCCGCCGCTACCTGTTCTCCGCGTCCCACCGCCTGCACAGTGAAGCCATGTCCGAGCAGGAGAACCAGTCGACCTACGGCAAATGCAACAACCCGTTCGGCCACGGGCACAACTACACCGTCGAAGTAACCGTCAGCGGCCCCGTCGATCGAAAGACCGGCATGGTTTGCAACCTGGTTGATCTGGATGGCTTTATCGAAAGGGAAGTGCTCGCCCGCTACGGCCACGAAAATCTGAATGTGCTGCCGGAATTCGCCCAGGAAGTGCCCACCACCGAGAATCTCTGCATTCAAATTTACGAAATAGTGCAGCGCGGCTTCCCCTACGCGCATCTTGAAAGAGTACGCTTAGAAGAAACGATGATGAACTCGTTCGAATACGCAGGCAAGGCTGTCTGATTTCAAATCGCAAAATCGCCGATCACGCAATCACCCGATGACCATGAAACCAGCCACCGAACCCTCCACTCTCACCAGCGCCAGTTTCGAGGACCTCGTCCAGGAGATGATCGTCCGCCTCGGCGAAGATCCGCAACGCGAAGGCCTCCAACGCACTCCCGAGCGCGTCCGCAAATCCCTGCAAACCCTAACCCGCGGCTATACAGAAGATCCCGAGGCCCTGCTCAAAGGAGCTCTCTTCACCGTCACCTACGATGAGATGGTCATCGTCAAAGACATCGAAATGTTCAGCCTCTGCGAGCACCACCTGCTGCCGTTCTTCGGCAAAGTGCACGTCGCCTACATTCCCAACGGAAAGGTGATCGGCCTCAGCAAAGTTCCGCGCCTGGTCGAAATCTTCTCCCGCCGCCTGCAGATTCAGGAGCGCCTCACCACCCAGATCGCAGAAACCATCCAGAACGTGATCGAACCCCAAGGCGTCGGCGTGGTCATCGAAGCCCGCCATTTATGCATGATGATGCGCGGCGTAGAGAAGCAACATTCCGCCGCTGTCACCTCTTCCATGCTGGGTTGCTTCCGCAACGAAAATGAAACCCGCTCCGAATTCCTCTCCCTGATCCGTCAGCGCCCGAACGGCGTGTAGTAGCCGATGGCATCCCCACCGCCGGAATCTTGTAAGTCGATAACAAAACACACAACCTTTGTGCCTGCCCTGAGCGCAGCCGAAGGGTCCCTCTGCGATTGATGAATTTATTTTCAGAGCTGCTGCGATCCCGCATTTACACAGCGGGAAATTCCGACTAAGATTGCGCTCGCCCATCAGACACCCCGGAGGAATCCAGCCATGACCAGAGCACCATTTCTCACCGCAGCAATGTTAGCCGTCACGATTCTCACTTTTCCCGCCCACGCCCAAGATGCCAAGAAGGAAGCCGCCGTAAAGCCTGCGGGTAGCCCCTCCCAGGCCGTCCTCGCGGCCTGGAACGACATTGCCCGCAAACTCATCGCCATGGCCGAAGACTTTCCCGAGGACAAGTACGACTTCAAGCCCACGCCCGCCCAGCGCAGCTTCGCCGAACAGATACTCCATGCTGCCGGCGCAAATTATTTTTTCACCAATATCGTCACGGGGCAGAAGCCGCCCACCGGTGACCCTAAACGCGATCAGTACAAAACCAAAACCGAAATCGCTGCCTTCGCAAAAAAAGCCTTTGCCGACGGCGCCGCCGCCATCAAAGCGAAAGGCGACAAAGGAATGTCCGATCTGGTCGTCGATCCCTTCGAACACCAGCAGGCGCGCGTCTCCGATTTCGCCTACGGTTTCATCGAGCACTCCGGCGAACACTACGGCCAACTCGTTGTCTACTATCGTGTAGCGGGATTAGTCCCTCCGGAGTCTCGTCCGAAGAAGTAGCCAACGGCAACCACTGTTGTCGACAAAAAAGGCCATGTCATCCTGAGACCCGCGTTCTTTGCGGGCCGAAGGACCTGTGCAAATTTGCGGCCACCAGCGCCGCGGATGCCCAGGTCGATACCGTTTCCCGAGGGCTCGTTACCGCGTCGCATATGGATATCTCTGCTGTCGCTCTCCAAACACCTTCACCAGCAGCGCCCCCGAGACGAATCCGCCCACGTGCGCCCAGAACGCCACCCCTCCCATGTTCTGGCCACGCACCGCGAGCGCGGTCGCGGTCCCGCTCAAGAACTGCAACACGAACCAGTATCCTAGGATGATCCACGCCGGAACCCACAATACAAACACAAAAAACCACGTCAGCACCCGCGCCCTCGGATACAGAATGAAATACGCTCCCAGCACCCCCGCGATCGCTCCGCTCGCCCCAACCGTGGGTGCATTCGAGTTCAGACCCACCGCCACCTGCGTGACCATCGCGATCAAACCGGTAAGAATGTAAAACACGAGGTATTTGAAATGTCCCAAGTGATCCTCAACGTTGTCGCCAAAAATGTAGAGAAACCACATATTCCCGATCACATGCATCCACGACCCGTGCAAAAACATCGATGTGAAGAAGGGAAGCGCCACTGCCAGCAAAGAGTACCTGGGCGAGCCCGCCAGAAACGCTGCCAGATGCTCCGGTACCACCCCAAACTGACGAATTAGAATTTCCAGGCTCTGAGGATCCAGGGCAAACTCGAAGAAAAAAATCGCCAGGTTCAGCCCGATCAGAAAGTAGTTCACCCAAGGCGTGCTATACCGAGGCTGGTCATCGCGAATAGGAAGCATAAGAAGTCTGGTAGCTTAGTAATTGAGCGATTGAGCCATCGACTGATTGAGCAATTGAAAATCTTAAAACGGGCTTCGTGCCGGCATTTTCAAATCGCCCGATGACCCGATCGCCCGATCACTCAATACTCGAGACTCAGTTTTACCAAATTACCAAATCCCTCACATGAATGGCGTCATCATCATCGATAAGCCCGCCGGCTGGACCTCCCACGATGTGGTCAACCGCATGCGCCACATCTTGGGCCAGCGTTCCGTCGGCCATCTCGGTACTCTCGATCCTCTCGCCACCGGCGTGCTTCCGCTCGTCATCGGCAGTCTCACCCGTCTTGCTCAGTTCTACACCACTTCCGAAAAAACCTACGAAGGCGTGATCCGCTTCGGCTTCGCCACCAACACCTACGACGCCGATGGCACCCCTACCAGCGAGCCCTGCCCAGTCGCCCTCACCCTCGCGCCCATCCAGCAACTCGCTGCCGCATTCCAGGGCCTCATCGAGCAAGTCCCGCCTCCGTTCTCGGCCAAGAAAATCCACGGCGTCCCGGCCTACAAGCTGGCGCGAAAACAGCAAGAGGTAGTCCTGAAGCCGGTTCAAGTCGAGATCAAGGAATTCGTCATCCTCTCCGTCGAAGCCGACCGCGCCCGCTTCCGCGCCCGCGTGGCTTCTGGAACCTACATGCGTTCCATCGCTCACGAAATGGGCCAGCGTCTCGGCTCCGGAGCCCATCTCGAATCCCTCCGCCGCACCGCCGTCGCCGAGTTCGATATCACCCAGGCCCACACCATCAATGAAATCGAAAACTGCGTTGCAACGAATAAAATCGTCCGGCCACCAACCGACTGTCATTCTGAGCGAGTGCGAGCGAATGCGAGCGCGAGTCGAAGAATCTCTACCCCCGTCTCTCTTGTCGACGAAATCATGAATGCGACCGGCTCCCCCGATGCCACCGAGATCGACTCCTACGCAATCGAGGTCCACTTCGTTCACCCCCGTCAGCTCCTGCCCCAATTTCCCTCCGTCACCGCCGATGACGCCACCGCCGCCCGCATCCGCAGCGGCCGCCCTGTCAACCTTCCCGAACTCTCCCGCGCCCGCCAGGTCAAAGTCTTCTCCGGACAACGCGACCTCATCGCCATCGCCACCCGCGTCGCCGGCACCCTCTTCCATCCCAAAATCGTCTTCCCCGGCGAATAGCCGTTTGCCTATGTGGGGACAGCCGCCCCCGGCTGTCCTCGGGCCGAAGGCCCGATCTCTCGCCAAGTGTGCCGCTTAGGAACGTTTTTCGTTTTGCCTTGACACGATCCACAACCTTGTATAGATTCACTCACACTTTACCCCCAGAGGAGACTCGAAGACTTTCGGATCACGCATTCCTCTCGGTAGCTTTGCCCAAATTAGTGAGCGGCGCACATGCGGACTGCGCTGAGTAGCGGTGCCACAGCACCGAGGCCCCAGGGATCGAGTTGTTAAATCCTGTTGGAGGCCGGGGAAATGTCTCTCCGCTCTGTCGTATTGAGATTCGCTGTCTTCGCGCTCGCATTTGCTGCTCTTAGCGCAAACCTGCACGCCCAACAGCCCAGAGTACTCGCCCCGCACAAACCCGTGTCGCCAGCTCTGCCCTACACCGGCAAGTGGCACAGTCCTGCCGTCCCGCGTTCGATGATAGGCGGCCTATGGATGGTCGATGCAAATTTCAAGTCCTCCATCTATATCAAGAACAGTGTCAAGGTCGCTCCCATCACGGTTACGCCCGTCCTTTATCTCAGCAACGGACACAGGTACCAGCTAGCGGACGTAAATCTGGAACCCTCCGGCACGGCGGTCGTGAACATCAATCAAGCGCTGGCAGAGAACGGTATCGCACCTTGGTCCGCCCTGAAAGGCTACGTCGAAATAGATTACAACTGGCCGTGGGACGCCCTATGTGTGACCGTGCGTTCTGTTGACGTTCTACATAGCGTGATCTTCAGCTACAACCTTCAGCCGGCCATGGCATCGGACGCGCAGATACAAAGTGATGCCTTCCAACCTCGCGCGCTCGAAGGCATCTGGTGGAAGCACGAGCCCAATGTAACCGGCTTCGTGACGCTCTCGAATCCTGCGGCACAGCCGATTTCCGCGAATCTCCAGGTGCTCGACAACCAGTCAAATATCCTCGGAACCCATACGGTCACAGTCTCTTCGCATGGCACTAAGGTCGTCGATCTGCTTGAAATGCAGTCGGCCCCCGCAAACGAAGGAGGCGTCCGCGTCGCATATAACGGACCCGAACACGGACTGCTGGTGAGCGGCGGACTCGAAGATCTGGCCACGGGCTTTTCCGCCAATTTGCCCTTGCACAGCCCGCCAAAACCATCCGAAAAATCGGCAACACTCACCTACGCAGCGGTCGGGTTCATGATGGGCGAGGCCGATCCCATGATGCGCTTCCCCGCCGGAACCAGATTTACGCCCTACTTCGTCCTGCGCAACCTTACCGGGCAGGCATACTCAATCCAGCCCAAACTCTACTGGGTTGAAAACGCCGCTTCGCGCTCCGTACAGCTTCCTCAGGTTTCCATCCCTCCCTACGCCGCAATGGACCTGAATCTCGCATCCCTAATCTCCTCCAGCAGCCTTAGGAATTTCAACGGCAGCACAAACTTCGTTTTCGATTTTCAAGGCCCAGATGGCGCCCTGCTAATGGCGGGCGGCAGCGTGGATCAGAAAAACACCTATGTCTTTGAGGCGCGGCCGCAAGTTGTTTCGGAAAGCGCCGCAAGAGGCCTCTCCTACTGGAGCACCGCCAACGGCGACGACACCATGATCAACCTCTGGAACCCGGCCGACGAAGCCCAGGACTTGGTGCTTACGTTGTTCTTCTCCGGCGGCCATTACAAGTATCCTCTGCATCTCGATCCGAGAGCCGCCCAAATGCTCAACGTCTCGGAAATCATTCAGAACCAAATCCCCGATGATGATCGCAACTTGATTCCGCCCTCGGTAAAGGAGGGCAGCGCCGAGATCGCGGGACCGCAGGGCGAATACCAACGGATTCTAGTGGTCGTCGACGCCGGCATATACAATGTGCAAAAGGCAACCTGCACGCCGATATGTATCACCTGCTCAGGAGCGGTGGAGGGCTTTATCGACGCCAATCCATTTGCCGTGGGGTCGGGTGGAACTCTGCAGGAGACTTTCACCGTGCAATACAAAAGCGGCACGCAATACAACCTTACCGCATCGGCGAGTTGGAGCAGTTCTAATACAACCGTCGCGACCGTAGCGGCTGGGCTAGTCACCGGGGTGAACGCGGGTACGCTGAACTTGGGAGCCACCTCTACCCAGGAGATCAATGGCGAGGCTTGCAGCGACGATTACCACGATTTACCTACTTGTCCGGAAACGCTGGTGTCAGCGCCTCCTGCTCCGGGCAATGTGCCAAAAATCACCGGCATCGCCCCAGGTTCCGGGCAGGCAGGATCATCCCAGGTGGCCGTCACTATCAGCGGAAGTGGCTTTGGATCAAATGCAGCGGCTATCACTATTGGCGGGATCCCCGCCACTGTCGGTACCGTCAATGCAGGTGGTACGCAGATCACTGCAACCTTCAATCTAACGACGCTGTCACCCGGGAGCTATTCCGTTGTAGTCAACCTTGCAAACGGTGATGGTGGCAGCGCGCAGAGCAATGGCTGGCCGTTCACGGTGAATCTCATCCAGGTGACAACGGCGGAAGTAACAGTAATTGGATGGGTCAATGGCAGCGTCATCACTCTTCCTAGCGGCGAGAATTCAGGGTTGCAGGCTGCGCTGACCTATCAGTCTCCGGGGTGTACAGCGCTCCTCGCCTTGTGGGCCGTAAATAACGCCTCTCTTCTGAACGGCCCAGCCGACGTCAATTATGCTAATGCGTGGCTCTTAAAGAACTCGGCAAACACCGCACCGCCCGCCACAATTAATCCGACTACGCAGCTCACCGGCGGCAATTTCCGACTCTTTAATGATTATCAAGTTTCGCTGTTCGAATTCGGTGGGATCATATCAAGCGCGAGTTCCACCAAGGCCACGGTGGAAGCAGGATCAACACCTGATCCGTGCGGTATTGCACCGAATGCGGCGGGGCAAAGCAGTCCGTACAACGGTGCCCAGGGCCTGACACCCTCCGACACCGGCGTGTACGAACTCGCGGAAGGGCGCGTCGGTACCATAGGCCAAGCAATTAGTCAGACGATCAATGGTAGAACCGTGCCGTGGATATGGAACGTGATCGAATTCAGCGCCACGGGCAGTCCCTCCACCAACAACAACTCGATCTTCCCAACTTTCTATGTCTACGTAAACGGGACTCAGACAGCGACATACCCGCAAAGCTCGCTTACATCATTCATTGCGCTGGACGATACATATCAGCTACTGCCGTCCCAGATTCAGTAAACAGGGGACCAATCGGCGATATTACGGAGGACTCGAATGGCATCCGAGACAGACTTCATGGCCGCTAGATCGATTCGGCGGACTTTCTTGCTTTGGGTGTGCTGGGCTTTGGCGGCGGGCACCGCACCTGCCCAGAGCGAACAAAGCCTTGCCTATGGCCGTGCTGAACAGCGATTTCATAACATCGGAAGCGTGGCCGAGGCAGTCAAGAAGGTCAAAGAGGGCAACTTCACCGGCGTTCACGTGGAAGAGATCGTCCACGCACGTGCAGTGGAAGCTATTCCCGCACTGAGGGCGCAGTTCGGTCGCACCATCGAGCCAAGCCACAGCAGGGATATCGACCCTGGGAACAAAGCGGAGATCGCAAGCGCACTGGTCAGACTCGGCGACAAAGATGCGACGTACTGGGATTTCCTGGTGAATGGCGCAACAGCGGCACTAGACAGCGCCCCCCCTTTCCCGCGAGAGAGCGACCCTCAAGGTAGGCTTCTGGACGACCATTTCTCGCCGGCCTTCTTGCAGTGGGCTAAAGGCCAGGGGCTTTCACTGAGCGATGCGAGCCAGAAGGCAATGTATGAGCTTCCAGGTAAATTGGTTTTCCTGGGCGAGACGGGAGACCCGAGAGGGCTGCCTATTCTTCGACGAGCCATGTCGTCATCCGATTACGTGATCCAGATTATGGCCGCAAAAGGGCTAGCCAAGCTGCAAGATAGAGCCTCCGTTCCTCTGATAATCGCGGCTTGCGAGAAATCAGCATGGGCGGCCCCGGCCATCGCTGAGGCTTTAGTTTACGTTGACGATCCTCAAGCGCAAATTGCAGCCGAAAAGTATCTGCCCAAGAAACTGTTGGAATCATTGCGAGAAACGAAGAATTTGCCGGGAAACGATGCGTTTTTCCATTGATTGGTAGTACCAATCCTCGCTGTTAGCATAGGCTTCACATGAGACACCCTTGCGTCGTTGCCGCAGGCTTAATCCTGCAGCTGTGGGCCAACGCGGCCGTCGCGTCGCGGTCAACTACCAGTGTGCAGTGGAACTCCGCCGCTCTGCAAGGCATCCGCGACGCCAAGCTCGGCGCGCCCGTGGTGGCGAGGGCGCTGGCCATCGTCCACACCTGCATGTACGACGCCTGGGCGGCCTACGATGAGCGCGCGGTCGGCACCCAACTAGGCGGTGCGTTGCGCCGCCCTGCTTCCGAGCGCACGCTAGCCAACAAAGAGCGAGCCATCAGCTTCGCCGCCTACCGCGCGCTGGTGGACGTGCTGCCCGTCGACACCGCCTCGGTTTACATTCTGCTGATGAAGCAACTCGGTTACGACCCCGGCGACAACTCCACCGACATCGAGACACCCACAGGCATCGGCAACGTCGCCTGCGCCGCCGTGCTTGAATACCGCCATCACGACAAGTCCAATCAGTTAGGCGATCTCGCACAAGGCCCGTACTCCGATTGGACCGACTATCGTCCAGTGAATTCGCCCGGCACGGTCCCCGCGCGTCTTCCATTTGCAAAACCTCTGAATCCCGAACGCTGGCAGCCGCTCACCTACACGGATTCTAGCGGCGGTCTGGTCGTTCAAATGTTCGCGGGTGCGCAATGGTGTTACGTCACACCCTTCGCCATGACCAAAGGCGACGAGTTCCGCTCAGTCGTAGAGCCTGGCCCATTCAAATACGGATCTCCCGAATATCAGGAGCAAGCGGAGGAATTGGTCGCGATCAGCGCCGGGTTGACCGACGAACAAAAAATGATCTCCGAATACTGGTCCGATGGTCCCAACTCCGAGCAGTCACCCGGACATTGGGCGCTCTTCGCGCAGTTCGTCTCCCAGCGAGACCATCACAGCCTCGACGACGACGTGAAGATGTTCTTTGCCCTGAGTAACGCAATCTTCGACGCCGGTATCGCCGCCTGGGATGCGAAACGAGAGTACGACTCGGTTCGCCCGATTACCGCAATTCCATTCCTGTTTCGCGGCAAGATGATCCGCTCCTGGGGCGGTCGCGGCAAGGGAACGGTCGAAATGGACGGCTCGCAGTGGATTCCGTACCAGCCGGCAACTTTCCCCACACCGCCGTTCCCAGACTACGTCTCAGGTCACAGCACCTACAGCGCAGCCGCCGCCAGGATTCTTGAACTCTGGACAGGAAGCGACCGCTTCGGCGATACGGTTATTCTTGCAGCAGGCAGCTCGAAGATCGAACCGGGAATTACGCCCGCCCATCCTGTTGCCTTGCACTGGGAAACCTTCACTGACGCGGCAGACGAAGCCGGAATGTCGCGCCGCTACGGCGGCATCCACTTCCGCGCCGCCGACCTCGCCGGCCGATTGCTCGGTCGCATGGTAGCGTCCGCGGCTTGGTCGAAGGCCGAGAACTACTTCAACGCCAACGACTCAAACTCGAGTGTCAACGTCCGATAACAGGTATTATGTAAACTGGCTGGCGGCCGCCGCAGGAGTAGTTCGGCACTTCAAATCACCCAACCACCCGATCGCCCAATGACTCAATCCCCTACATCTTGTACTTCCCCAGATCTTCGTCGTTCAGCCCGTCCAGATACTTGCGCAACTCCTCGGCGGTCACGCGATCCGACATGTTCGCCGCCTGCTTCGAATTCTTCAGCACCACATCATCCACAAATATCGGACAATCCATCCGCAACGCCAGCGCCAGTGCATCCGACGGCCGCGAGTCGATGCTGACCACCTCGCCCCCGCGCTCCAGCCAGATCACCGCGTAAAACGTATCCTCGCGCAGTTCCGTTACCACCACCTTATGCACCTGCGTCTCCAGCCCAGTCAACACGTTCTTGATCAAATCATGGGTCATCGGCCGCGGCGTGTTCACCTTCTCCATCTCCAGCGCAATCGCATTCGCCTCATAAACCCCCACCCAGATCGGCAGCACACTCTCCCCCGCAACATCCTTAAGAATCACAATCGGCGTATTCGTCACCGGATCCATTAAAAGGCCACGGATGGTCATCTCTACTTCCATATGAGACTCCTTGATGAAACTCCTTCAACGGCGCTCCCTGTACCGCCGCGCTTCGCTTTTTATACCACCATTTCTCCCAGAAGACTGTTCGGAAAGCTTATCGTCGTCATTACCGGGACGTAGCTTCCCACCTTGGGAGCGGCTAGCGCCGGTGCGGTGAAGTTCAGCGTTTTGTTCTGCGAGGTGCGGCCGATCCATTGCGACCGGGCTTCGTTTCGACCTTCAACCATTACCTCAGATACTGTTCCTATATATTTCTTGTAGCGGGCGATCTGGATTTCTCTTTGCCTTGCCATTAGCACTTCCAGGCGGCGCGCCTTCTCCTGATCCGGAATCGCATCTTCAAGCGCAAGCGATGGGGTGTTCGGGCGCGGAGAGTACTTAAAGGAAAACACCGCATCGTATCCAACCTCGTCCAATAACGACAAAGTCTCCGCGAAGTCTTCTTCCGTCTCTCCCGGAAAGCCCACGATCACATCACTGGTGATGCTGATCTCCCGCTTCGCCGCCTTCATCCAGGCAATGCGCTCGAGATACTGCTCGCGGGTGTAAAGGCGCTGCATGGCGCCCAGCACGTGGTTCGATCCGCTCTGCACCGGCAGGTGTACGTGGTCGCACAACGTGGGTACGGAGTCGATGGCCTCGACAATGTCCCGCCCAAAATCCCGTGGGTGCGAAGTCGTAAATCGCACTCGCCGAATCCCCGGCACTTCGCCCACTGCGGCCAGCAACTCCGCGAACGTTTTCTTCCCACCCGGCTTCCCTGCCGGATCTTTATACGAATTCACGTTCTGGCCCAACAGTTGGATCTCCGTATAGCCCAGATCGGCCATCTGGCGCGCTTCGGCGAGCACCGAGTCCGAAGTCCGGCTGCGCTCTTTACCTCGCGTAAAAGGCACCACGCAGTAGGAGCAAAACTTGTCGCAGCCTTCGATGATGGTGATGTATCCGCGATGCGGATTGGTGCGGGCGGTAAATTCGGTCTCGAAGCACTCGTCGGTCTCGCGATCGTCGAGCCCGGTGACGCGAATCGGGCTTCGGGCTTTGGGCTTCGGGGGGCCGGACTTCCCTGTTTCCATCGGGGCGTTTTCCAGTTGGGCGTTTTCTAACTGCACCAGCATTTGCGGAAGGTTGCGATAGCTGGCCGATCCGCAGACAAGGGAGACATGCGGCGCGCGCTCGAAAATCTTTTCGCCTTCCTGCTGCGCCACGCAGCCCAGCACGCCAAACTTCTTGCCCTGCTTCTGGTATTTCTTGTAGTCGTTGAGGCGATTAAAAACCTTCTGCTCCGCCTTATCCCGGATGGAGCACGTGTTGTAGAGCACCAGCCCGGCCTCTTCCACCGTCTCCACCTGCCGGTACCCCTCGTTCAGCAGCGTGCCAATGACCTTTTCCGAGTCATGCGCATTCATCTGACAGCCGAAGGTTTCGAGGTAGAAGGTCTTGTGTGGATCCCCAGACATATGGGCCTAGTATAACCCGTGGGGCAAAGAGGCTCTTGTCTGTGATGAATGAACTTAGCCGCGCTAGGGGCAGATGGCGCAGCCGAGGTCGAGATTCTTGCTGTGGCAGCAGCGGGGGACGCCTTTGCGGAGGCAGACGCTTAGGCAGGAACCGAGGCTGCAATCCGCCACTACTTGCATTCATACTTCTTATCCAGCGGCACCAGCTTCACGCTGACCTTGTCTTTGTCCACGGTGAAGATGAGGTAGTGGAAAAAGCCGCCCTTATTCCCTTTCAGCGGCGCTCCTGCGCCACCGGATACGAGGTAGAAGGGCTTTTTACCGGGATCGGTCCGCTCCGGCGGAGCGCAGAATCTCTCGTCACCTTTGCCCTCATCGTTGTAGTACATGTGCTGGTGCCCGGCCACCACGAACGAGAGATTGGGATAATCTTCGAACATCTTTTTTAGTTTGGTGACGTTGTCTTCGCAGAGTTGATCCTTTCCGTTGTAGCCCTTGATTGGGCGGTGCATAAACAAAAATATGTGTGCCTTCTTGGCCTCTTTGGCGTCTTTTAGTTCCTCCTCTAAAAGGTCCATCTGGTGTTTGCTGATATAGCCCGGGGGCTTGTCGTCTCCGGAGAACAGACTGCAGTTACACTTATCGCCGGAGGGCGTTGCTTCGTCGGTGTCCAAAGCGATAAATCGTGAGTTCCCGTAGTCAAACCAACCATAGGGCTCGTCCTGGCCGGTGTCGTTAAGGTAGTACTTCAACATTTTGTCGCTGGGGCAATTGTCGTGCTTGTTCATCTCGTGATTGCCCGGAGCGTTATAAACGGCCGCGCCTCCGGTGGCGGCGACGGCGAGAAAGGCTTGATACTCCTGGGTGATTGGCCCGGAAGTATCTTTGCCGGAGATTATGTCGCCGCTCCATAACACGAATGCGGGCGCTTCTTTCGCGATGTCCTGGAATATCTGCTTGACGGTGTCGGTTGGGGTGATCGACGGATCTTTCGGGCGGTTGTCTCCCGCAACGATGAATACAAAGTGATCGGGGTTCGCTGGAGCGGAGGGAGCGGGAGTGCCTTTCAGCGGATTGAGAGGCGGCATCTTGTCTTTGGCTGGGGCGGAGGTTGCGGCCAGAAGCAGCGCGAGAAAAAATCCTGCGGCACAACGTTTCATAGGGGCCTCCTTCGGAAGATTAGCTTCCTTAAACGCCGCAATGTAGCAGGCCGCAGGCTCCTGTCAAGGATAAAAAGATTCCTGTTACGAAATCAGAACCTAGTAGAGCTCCCATTCGGTATTTAGCTCCGTTGGAAAGCCCGGAGTCGCCCATTCCCGGATAGGCCGTTTCTTTCCGTGCTTAAAAAGACGACTGGCCCACAGCCACTTGTCGCCAGTCTTCTTGAAATAAATGGTCTGCACGTAGGAGCCGTTTGATGCGCTTATGAATACATTGAAAAATTGCTTCGGTTTGTCGGGATTCAGTTTCAGCTGTAGTATTGGGCGCGACTTGCCAATTTCATCGGGGAAAATGGTCCCATAGTCAATCTGCGGAAGCCGGCCTAGTGGTCCGTCAGTTGACACAAAAACATGATTCAACGGGTAGTGCCCCACGAAGCGAGGGAAAGCATCAGAGAGGACATCTCCGTTGTTAAGACTCTCTACGGGGCGTCAGGGAGCGTGTATTCGAAGTCGTAAGAATGTTTTCCGTCGGCGATATTGATTTTCATCTTTCCGGTGAGGCCGGCCAGTTGACCGGTCGCGGAATCGGGGACGACCGTGACACTAAGTTCTGGAACGCCGCGGTTGAGAGTGCCGGTGTGCTGCAGGGCGAAGCTGCCGCTGCGGACTCCGCCGGGAGTGCGCAGGGTTCCAGTGACGCGCTCGATCGCGACGTAACCAGCCGAGCCTTTGATCTCGGTCATAGCAGTTAGCATCTGGCCCTTGCTGGTGGCTTCGAGATCTCCGTGGAATTGTTTATCGATGGACATTCTTCCGACGGTGGGGTCGCCGACTTTGTCGTCTGTCTGAGGGGCGAGTTTGACGTCGAATGGTCCGGTGGCGTGAATCGGCATGGATGTTCCCTTCTGAACGGAAGCGGTTTGCGCGTAGGCGGAGGAAACCAGACCAAAAGAAATTGCCGCGCAAACGACTGCTGTGACGGCGATCACGGTGGTGAGGCTCTTTGCGGCGCAGCGTATCTGCTTCATGCCAGCATTGTCGTCTGCGGCCGGGCAATGCGTCAATCGGAGCGCCGGGTGTCGGCGGTTTCTCCTTTTTCCAGATAATCGGTCAGCCATCCCAGCACGCGCTTCCAACCTTCCGAGTAGCTGGCTCCAACGACAGGATTGGCGGCGAAGCCTTCATGGCGGAGTTTTAACAGTGTGCCCGTGCCCGCGCGCTGCGGACCGCTCGGGTGCAGGTTGTGCACACTTTGCGACTCAAGCTCCCAACGAATGATCGTCCTGAGCGGGCCGGCGTAACTAGCGATCCAGGTATGGACGAGCAGGCGAGGCGGATCGACTTCCAGATATTCACCGTCAATGCGAAAAGGCCTGCCGTCGGCGCTTACGCCTACGCTCGACCACTTGCCGCCAACACGGAGATCGGCTTTCCATTCCTTAATGCGGTAGAGATCTTCGTGGCCCCACCAGCGCGGCATTTGGGCTGGGTCGGTAAGGGCTTCGAAGACGCGAGCCGGCGGCGCAGCAATGAAAATCTCACCAAAGACCATGTTCTGATCGGAAGTGATTGCGACGGTTGCCATTCGTGCTCCTTGCGAGGGTGAAAGCGTTGGTCAAAAATCAAAAGCAAGATCAAAGGCGAAAACAAAATCAAAAGCAAAGGCGACGGACAAGAGTGTCCGTTCCACATGTTTATGTCTCTACGAATTTCTTGAGGTTTTCGAGAACACCCGGCCATCCGCCGCTGTAGTCCTTGCGGGCAACATTTTCCCGGGCGAGGCCGCTGTGAGTAACTTTGACGCGAGTTCCGGCCGCGTCGGAAGTGAGCTCCCAACGGACGACGGTGCGGCGCGATTTGTCGTCGTGCCAGTTTGCGATCCAGGTGTAGACGAGAAGGTGCGGAGGATCGAATTCGAGAATCTCGCCGTGACACTCGAACTCGGTGACGCCATTGACGACGATTGTTCCCTTCTCGGTGGCGTAGCGATAGCTGCCGCCGGAACGGGCGTCCATTTGCCAGAGCTTCACCGGGCAACTGTCATCGGTGAACCAGCGCAGAAGTTCGCGGTCGTCGGTGAGCGCCTTGAATACTCTGGCCGGAGGAGCGCTTATGTGGATCTCGGTGACGATAGCGTCGTTGTTGGCGATGATTACGGATTCAGGTTTCGTCATGGTGGTTTCTGCTTTCGGTCTGCGGTCGGTTGGGAAATCCCCACTCCTCGCAAAGGACGCGAGAAATGGGGCACCCGGCCGATTATTTTTGGGCCAGTTCGCTGCGGTGGAGGTCGAAGAATTCTTTCATCTGCTTGTCATGGTCGGTGAAGGTCCAATCTTCGGTGTGATGGTCGGCGTCGACGATGGTGACTACGACGCGCTGCATGTGGCCGGCGTCCGGGGTCGCGAGATTGGTGGCGTCGAAGTAGTCGAACGTAAAGGTTTTGCCGTCCGGGGAAACGGTGGCTGCCATGCGCGGCTGGTTGCCGACGCTGCAGTAGTGAGTGAGGACAATGCGGTTGGGTCCGTCAAGGGTGAACATGGAAACCATGTTGGAGGGACCGTGGCCCACAATTTCGCTCATCAGGGCAGAACCAGCGGCGGTGTCGCGAAAGGAGACCTGTACGGGCTTGCCGTCGGCGGTCTTGCCTTGCCAGGAACCGGCAAGGGATTTGAGTTGATCGAATGATTTTTGAGTGGCGGTTTGCGCCAGAGCGGCGGTTGCAGCGAAAAGCAACAAGACTGAGAGTGCGATGCGAAGTGATTTCATGTTAGAGGTCTCCTTTTGAAGTCTTCCTATTTAGTTTTGCAGCATGGGTTTCTTTGGCGTGTTCGGCCTCGACAAAGGTTTTCAGACTTGTGAGGTTCATTCTCCAGAAGTTGCGGTATTGATCGAGCCACGAGTCGACGGCGCGCAGAGGTTCGGGATTGAGCTGGTAAACGCGGTTGCGGCCTTCGCGGTGCTCCCGCACCAGGTGGGCGCGGCGGAGCAGGCGCAGGTGCTTGGAGATGGCGGGTCGGGAAACCGAAAATGCTCCGGCAATTTCCCCGGCAGGCAGGCTGCCGCGGCGCAGAAGATCGAGAACGGCGCGGCGGGTGGGATCGGCCAGCGCCTGGAAGGTGGCCTCGGAGGAATATGTAACCGAACGGTTCCGCATAATGCGTAACCCTACAGTTACGCGACGAAACTTGTCAAGAGAAAAGTTTAGCGCGGAAGTATTCTTACATTGCAGTATAATGTAAGCATGAATCGTCAGATCACAACGGTAAGCACAAAAGGGCAGTTTGTAATCCCTTCCGACATGCGTTCTGCACTTGGGATCAAGCCGGGAACGCGGATTGCCGTGACCCAGGACGGTGCGAAAATAACCCTGCAGCCGGTTACGAACGAACTTGTCGATAAAACTCGCGGTATGTTGAAGGGAAAGTCTTATCTTGCGGAAAAGCTCAGGCGCAAGTGGCGGCGAGAAGATCGATGGTAACGTACGTACTTGATTCCAGCGCGGTCTTGCGCTATCTGCACAATCAGGCCGGATCGGACCGAGTGGCGGAGATCATCAAAGGGCATCTTGCCGGCGATTGCGAGGCTGTAACGCCGGCCGCTCATTGGGGCGAGATTGCCGGGATCACCTGCAAGCTTTACGGAAGACGCGAGATGGAGCAGGTGCTTTCGCGATTGGGCGCCTTCGGGTTGAAGGTGGTCTCTGCGGATGGAGATAGTGCGGTGCGCGCGGCATTGATCAAGGTAGAGACGGGTATCCCTTACGTGGACTCGTTTGGGGTGGAACTTGCCGGCAGGGGGTTGAACCGTGTGCTGGTGACTGCGGATTTTGATTTCAAGGCTGCGCACAAAGATGTGACGATTGAGTTTTTGCCGGCGAAGTGATCAGCCAATCTGAGGGGTACATGGGGTCCTTCGCTTCGCTCAGGATGACACAGCCGAATCACCGCTTCCTGCCGTTCAAGACCAGGTCAAGAAAAGCTTGATGCACCCGGGTGTCCTCCGAGAGTTCGGGATGGAAGGTTGCGGCCATGGCTCTTCCCTGCCGGACTGCGACCGGAGCATTATCTTTGCCTTCGGTGGCGATTACTTCGACAGCTGCGCCGACGTGCTCGATTTTCGGGGCGCGGATGAAGACCATTTCCAGCGGTGAGCCGGGCTTGTCGTGGAGAGAGCTTTGCAGGAGCCGGCCTTCGCGGATGGAGCTGTCGAGCTGGCGTCCGTAGGCGTTGCGGCGGATGCGGATGTCGATTGCGCCGAGGCCGGCCTGCTCGGGATTTTCAACTTCAGTGGCCAACAGGATTGCGCCGGCGCAGGTGCCAAAGGTTGGATTCAGGCGCACAAACTGCTTTAATTTTTCGAAACCTTCTTCTCCCAGCAATTTCAGGAATGTGCCGGACTCGCCTCCGGGGATCACGAGGCCGTCGATTTGGTCGAGCTGCCCGGGCTTTTTAACGAGCACAACTTCGACGCCCAGCTCTTCGAGCCGACGGCGGTGGGCGTCGAAATCGCCCTGCAGGGCCAGGACTCCTATTTTCATGGCGGTCGTTCGTCGTTCGCTGTTGGCCGGTCGTCTTTGGCCCGGTCCAGTGTGCGCTTCCCTTCCCCTTTTGATTTTAATCGATGCGACGGCAAGGGGTTTAGGACGAAGAGCGCGAGAAATGCGGCGCCCGGCACTTGACAGCGGATGGACTGTATATTACCATTAGGTTATTAAACTGAAAGGTTATGGAATGGCGGCTGCCAATCATCTCGACGCTACGTTCGCGGCGCTGGCCGATCCCACGCGCAGAGCCATTCTGGCTCGACTGGCCAAGGGCGAGACTTCGGTGATGGACCTGGCGGAGCCGTTCGCGATGAGCCAGCCAGCGATTTCCAAGCACCTTAAAGTGCTGGAACGCGCGGGATTGATTTCGCGCGGGCGGGATGCACAACGCCGTCCGCGGCGACTGGAGGCGCGGCCGCTTCGCAATGCCACCGAGTGGCTCGAGATGTACCGCCAGTTCTGGGAGGCGCAGTTCCATCGTCTGGACGCACTTTTACAGGATATGCAAACTGAGGGAATTGGGAAGCGAGCCAAACGCGCGAGTAATGCGTCGCAAAAAGCGCGCCGCATCGCGCGGCTCGCCCAGATTCCTCACCGCGCAAAAAACGCTTGTTCGGAATGACAATTGCACTGAGTTATTACCGATAAAGGAGATCAGCAATGAAAAACAGCGGAACATTCAAAATTACGGCACATGGCGACCGCGAGATTGTGATAACGCGAATCTTCGATGCGCCGCGACAAATGGTATTCGACGCATACACCAAGCCGGAATTGATCAAAAGGTGGCTGCTGGGACCCGATGGTTGGTCCATGCCCGTATGTGAGATCGACTTGAGGGCCGGGGGCAAGTATCGCTATGTGTGGAGAAGCGACAGCGACGGGCGTGAAATGGGGATGGGCGGCGTCTATCGGGAAGTAGTGGCTCCTGAGCGCATTGTTGTCACTGAGGTGTTCGACGAGGCGTGGTATCCGGGTGAGGCGGTGGATACGATTGCGCTGGTCGAGCAGGAAGGCAAGACCACGCTTACGCAGACGATTCTGTATAACTCGCGCGAGACGCGAGATGCTGTGCTTAAGTCGCCGATGCAGACCGGCCTGGCGGCGAGCTACGACAGACTGGAGAGATTCTTGCCATTGCAGGGGCGCGAAGCGTTAAGCGCGTAGTAAGAAACACTATAAGGAGAGAACGTTTATGCAGAAAATCACGCCATTCTTGTGGTTCGACGGTAATGCAGAAGAGGCAATGAACTTTTACACATCGATTTTTAAGAACTCAAAGATTGGAAAGATCCGGCGATATGGAGACGCCGGACCCGGGCCCAAGGGATCGGTAATGACCGCGACCTTTCAGCTCGAAGGACAGGAGTTCATGGCGCTGAATGGTGGTCCACACTATAAGTTCACGCCAGCGATTTCGTTTTTTGTGAATTGCGAGACGCAGGAAGAAGTAGACGAATTGTGGAAAAAGCTCTCCGCAGGCGGAGAAACCGTGCAGTGTGGCTGGCTGAAAGATAAATTTGGGGTGTCATGGCAGATCATTCCGAAGACGCTGGGAGAATTGCTGGGCGACAAAGATCCGCAGAAGTCACAAAGGGTAATGAAGGCGATGATGAAGATGATCAAGATTGATGTGGCAGAATTGAAGCGGGCTTACGAGGGAAAAGAGTAGTCAAGCGTGGCTCGAGGAAGAGGACCGCCAGGGTAGACAGCGCAGTCAGCGTCCATGGGAGCAAGCTTGACTTGAGTACCAGGGGCGCGCCGAAGCGAACAAGAGCCAGCCACATGAAGGTGAGAGAAAGTCCTGCGAACAGCGGGAGAAGCCGGGTGCGAAAAGGAATGGAAGATTGGCAGAGCGCTTCTACCGTCAGGGCAAAAGGAACCGCGGCCACGAGATCGACAAAGTAATGCTCGCCCGTGCCCATGGTGGCCAAGAGGGTCCCGAGCAGATACAGGAGAGATGCGACGCGGGCCCAGCGCGGAAAAGGGCGGCAACTCCACCAGAGAAGAAGCACCCAGGTCATGTGCAGCGACGGGATGGCGTTGCGCGGGAAATCGGGGTTGACGGAAATGCGCTGGAGGAGTAGCTGAAGCTGCGGAGGGGCACCGTTGGGAAATGCGCCGGGAAAGGCATAGACCGGGCCGGTCGCGGGAACGAAGTTGTAGAAGAGCCATCCGAGAAGGCCGGTGCCGAAGAAGAGGCGGAGCAGATTCCAATTCGGCTTGGTCGCATGGGGATCGATGTAGCCGAGGTAGACGAGGGCCATCGCCAGCGGAAGAGTTTGGTAGGTGAGATAGCCGAGGATACGAATTGGCGCGGAGGCGTGGAAGAGGCGTCCCAGGGCGAAGCTGGGCTGGAATCCGAAGCTGCCATCGAAGACGTAGAGGTAGAGATCGAAAGTTTTGGGATACAGCCGGCCCGTAAGGTTGAGTGCGTGCTGGACAGCGAAGATGAAAATCACGAGTCCGAGCGCCGGGCCGAGGAGAACGAACAGCCGTTTGCGTTCAGTGCCGGTGGATTTCGCGGCGCGGATGCCAAGCACGAGAAAGCTGCCCAGGCCGAGCATGGCGGCCTTGAAGCCGGACATGTCAGGAGGGTAGCCGATTACCCAAAGCCGCAAGCCTCCGAGGACCACGGCGATGGCGACGGCGAGCAGCAATTGCTTCCAGCCGGGTTTGGAGTGGACATGAAACAGGAAGGCTGAGGCGGCGGCGAAACCTAGATAAGGAAGGTCGAGATTGATGTAGAGGGCGGAGGTGACGACCGCGGCGAGAACGGCGAGTGAAAGGAAGAACGGGATGGGAGATCGGCTGGGGCTCATGGCAGTGGCCGCGTGTTCTTCGGTCTGGCGTACTTCGGTCGGACATTGGCCAAGACGAGTCGGGTTTCGGCCTGGAGGAAGAGCTTATCAGGGTAAGGCGTCTCTCGAGGTGTCCCTCGGGAGTAGAGGTGCGGTTCGGCAGATATTACTCGGAGCGCTGTTGATGCCGGCGCAACTGGATATCGATCCCAACCATCGGCCCGTAAACATTAATGCCATAGTTTATAAGGCCCCAGGGATTGGGCTGGTTCGGATCATACTTGTGTTCGGATAAATTCGCGTTTGATATATGCATCCAATTCAGACCGGCCGAAATTGCATAGCGAGAATTGAAGTTATAGCGCACTCCACTGCCCAGGTTGAGAGTAAACGTGAAGTCCTGTCCTTGCGCGTACGGCACCCCCAGGGGGCCCTTCGCGTTGATATCCCCAAGGCCGGCGCGCCAATCGAAGTAGGGGGTAGCCCTCCAGTTACGCGGGACAAAATTGCGCCGCATGCCCATCATGTAAGTGAAATAGCGGGTCTCAGCTCCCCGCGGAATCGCGACCACCGCTCCGCTGAACTCAAGATCCCAATTGCCGCGCAGAATCAAGGGACCCTTGACCTTGTCGAGCTGCCATCGCAGAGAACCAATGATGGGCACCAGCGTGTATTTAAGAGGGTAGAGCTCATACTGATCGCTGAGCATAAAGTCGAAAGGAAAAGGGATATTGATGGGGAGCCATCCTATATCCTGGGAAAATTCGAGCTTGTTTCTATAAAAGATGTCTCGGTTGAAGTCGGGCGGTTTGGAAGCACGTACTTTTTCATTCGACAGTTGGATATTTGAATCGTCACCAAGCCGGTTTCCCAGCATTGAAGCAGACTCCCCTCCGCCGCTGGGGATCGCCTCCGTGCGGCAAGCCACGGCACCGCCGTGCGGAGGACACGCATTGGAGCCAGCGCCATCGCCATTGCTATCCGGTGTGCCGCCACCGATGTTGTCGTGGCTGAATTCCACCGAATCGCAGTTGCCCGTATCCTGATTGTAGTCGGCGTTTATCGAATCGAAGGCAAGGTTCGCCGGGTTGCAGGCGCATTGCTGGGCGCTTGCAAGAGGAGCGAGAAGTGCGAGGCTAGCAAAGAGCAGCGCTGAGAAGAGGATGATTTCGCGTAGTTCTCGATTCATGAGCATAGCGCAAAGTAGGCCTTTCCCTCACAAATGGCGGCATACGCGCTTTTCTTTTTTCAGTGCATCTGAGACGGAACCCACCGTCAGCCAGACAGATTGGTGGGGATTTTGTCATAGGCACACTGAAGTGTCAACGGACCACTTCAGGGTCGAAGGCTGGGCCAGACCCCGTATATACTTTCTCCGTGTCCCTCACCAAACAGTTGCTCCTTAACGAAGTCGGCCACTCCGCGTGGGCCAATCAGTGCCTGCTCGAGGGCTGCGCTGCTCTCACGGCTGAGGAATTGGAGCGCGACATTCGAATCTCGCACGCCAGCATTCTCGGCACGCTCAGCCATATCTACGATGGCGAGAGAGTCTGGCTCCAATGTCTGAGCACGACTGCAGACCTGGGAACCTGGCGGCTGCCCCAGGGTCCGGCTCCGCAATACTCGCTTGACGTCCTAAGACAGAACTGGCCCGAAATCTGGGATGGCTTCCGTCGCACGCTTGAAGAACTGTCGGAGACCAGCTTAGAGGTTGAACTCACCTTACAGCTTCCTGGCGGAGTTGAGCGGCGCTTCCCTCGCTGGAAAATTCTGCGGCATGTGCTTGAACATTCCACGTTGCATCGAGGCCAGGTAGTCGGAATGATTCGCATGCTCGGCCACCAGCCGCCCGCCAACAGCCCTATGGATTACTATCTTGCGGGTGAACCCGCTGTCAGCGCTTGAATTGCCAACGCCGAACGAGTCCTCCTCCCGGGTGGTGGAAAGTGGGATATCGCATAGCCTGCCCTGAGCCTGCCGAAGGGTCTCGCTGGGTTTGCGAGACATGGGAGTGAAGTGCATCCGAGGCCTGGGCCACCCGCCAGCCCCGCACCCACTCGGCGCTACGCCGCGGCCGCTTTCTTATTTTTGTCCCTATCCTTGTCCTTCCATTGGAGGGCAATGTTTGGAGTCGTGGTCAAAATAATCTCGATGCCTTCCAGTTCGAGCGTTTCCACCGTCACCGAACCTCGCAGTTTGTTGGCCTGAATCAATGATGCTACAACGGTGGTGATTACTCTCTGGTCGGCGTGATCGCGCAGAATCTCGCTCAGTTTTTCCTCCTTCACTGCCGGACCGGTTTTCAACTTCACGGTAACTTTCGGCGGGAGGCTCAATTCGATATCTAAACTGGCGACGCCGTAGCCTGCCGATTGCAGAAGCTGCAGTAACAGATTCATCTGGCCCAAGAGTTCCTGGGTTTTTTCCATTCCTACATTGGCGATCGTTTCCGTGGCCTCCTTCAGCGTGCTTACGGGATTCTTGAGTTTGCTCATCGCATCGAATGGCATGTTTCCACCTCTCTGGACGTGAAATCTGGACGTGAGATTCGGGGACCCGCGGTGCTGGGGTGCCCCAGGTCTCGCTGCTTTTTGCCAGACGTTCTTGCGAGACATGGGAGCAGGATCGAGACCCAGGCACCCGGCCGCCTAAGAGTTAGGCCCTGGGCTTAATCATGTGGCCCATTGGCTTGATCGGGCGGTCTAATACAACGATGCGTTTCGATTTAAGATCTACCTTGTACGGTTTGCGCCTGTCGTGCTCGGCAGGCGGCACCGCCAGGGTTTGCAACTTAGAGGTATCGTGCCCGAGCTTAGCTGCAATCTGCATGGCATCTTTGCCGGCATCACCCTCGGGCTTGCGAACGGCACCGGGAAAACGGACCCTTTCGTGGGTGTGAATAATCCTCCCGTCGGAAGGATCGTACACCACACAAACTTCGAAAACTTCTGGCGTAAGCGCTTTTCCTTTGTAGATCGCTTCCATACAACCCTCCATTAAAAAAACCACACGCGATAGGTGGCGCACATTTGCGTCGTGTTATTGAGGTCACCGTACTGCGTGGCGAAAGTTATTGAATCGACGTTATTGTCGAAAATTGTTGGACCCGGCATAATAAACAACCCGACCTGGGTTTGACTCAGGTCGACCAGGCTGTCGACTCCTGTGTTGGGATCCCGCGTTGTGTAATTCAAGAATCCTGCCGATCCGTAGCCGGAGTCGACTGTGAAGAACTCATTTAACTCGCCATCTGCCGCGACAGTTGACGGGGAAAAGAAGGACTGGGAGGACCACGAACCAGTTCCCCCGTTCGTACCCCATCCCCACACCCAGAAAAGCCACAAACCTGTTGGATTCACTTTTCACCTCCATCGGGATTTCGATCGAAGCTCACTAGACTTCGCTGCCTGATCAACAATCCCGGTTTACAACAACATAGTGTTCGTCTTAGGGAGACCGTTACAAATAAATTTCTCGATACTTCGCTGGGCCGTCAAATCAGTGGAGTACCAGGATGTTGAGGATTACTACGCCTTCGGTGAATACATTCGGCGCAATCCTGTGAAGTGAGGATTGGTTTAATTCGGTGCGGACGGGAGCTGAGTTGGATGACTTACCTCAGCGGCTAAAGCCGGTCTGCGTGGGTGCTTGAATCGCAGCGCTGAAAGCGCTGCGCCACCCAAGGGCTTAATCTGCAGGCATTTGAGGAATCCCACCCTTCGAAAAACGCGAAGGGGTAGGCCACCCGCGGGCAGGCTCAGTCGCGGCGTTGCACAAGTGAGCCAGTCCCCCACCAGCCCTCTCGTCCAATCGTTTACTTCGCGCCGAACGCCGCTTCGGCAATCACAGGCGCCAAATCATCCAGTGCCTCGGCGATCTCTTCCGTTACACGAACCGGCATACTATCGAAGTGGCACACAGTCCCCAACATTTTTCCTTCCGAGCCAAACAGTGGAATGCCGTAGTAGCACTGAACACTGTGTCGCTTCGGATGCTCCTCGACCCGCTGGTCGAGCAAGGCTTGCTCAACGCTGAAGCGCTCGCGGGAGCGATGGATATACATGCAATAGGATTCCGTAATCGGCTGATCGGAGCAGTTGGTGATCTTCGAATTGTCTTTGTCGATCAAACAGATGTTGCGAAGCATTTCACCATCGAAGGCGAAAATGGCCGTGTAGCGGTACGGCACTCTATCGTTGAGCCACCGCATGGCAGCCCCGAGGCCGTCTGCCTTGAGGGTTGTCTTAAATTTCTCCGAGATACTGCTCATGATGGGTAGTTGAAGGTTTCATTCTAAATGATGGGGCGGGGGTGCCCCAGTCCTCGATGTTCACGTGTCACAGACATTCCGGGCCTGCTTTCTTACTCTCGGGTGATGGCTGAAGGTTTGCATCGTTACTATGGCGGGCGAGATTTGCATTTTCTGACGTTTAGCTGCTACCAAAGGCAGCCGCTTTTCAGCGGTCCTGCTCGTTGTGACTTATTCCTGCAAATCCTTGACCGAGTGCGCCGCCGTTACCGCCTTGTTGTTTTGGGATATGTCGTCATGCCGGAACACGTTCATTTATTGGTAAGCGAACCGCAGCGGGCGACGTTGTCAATAGCTATTCAGGCGTTGAAGCTCGGTGTAGTCCGCAGTTTAGACGGTACCAGCGCCAATCCCATGTCTCGCAAAAACAGCGAGACATGGGGCACCCCCTGTGTAAGTGGTCCTAAGAAGTCGAATCGATTCTGGCAAGCGCGGTTTTATGACTTCAACGTGTGGACGGAGAAGAAACGAATTGAAAAGCTGCGCTACATTCACCGCAATCCGGTCGCGAGAGGGTTGGTGGCTACGCCCGAACAGTGGCGCTGGAGCAGTTTTCGTTGGTACTTATGTGGAGAGGTAGGTCCGGTGCGGATCAATGACACGGACATCCTGGTAATGAGAATCCGACCGCCGGCGGCTTGATCGGATCGTTTTTACCTGTTACTCATTGGCCGCTGGGGGGCGATAAATAGGGTGCCCCATGTCTCGCTGTTTTTGCGAGACATGGGAATTCGGACTGAAACCTGGGCTACCCGCCGGTACTGTCTGTCCCATGTTCCCGACCCTTGTTACCTACCGACTTGACATTCTTTCCGATTAATACGAAACTTCCCTGTTCACCTAATCGCTTGGTGAGAAAGGGATACAGTCTTAATCTCACGGCACACTTCGCCATCGATCTTCTATAGGTGACCGCTGCCCAGCGTTAAGAGGAGTCCCAATGAGTTTGTACGGCACTCTACCACCCTCCCTCCGAGCAAGAGTCTCTGCACCCGTGCTCGCCCTCTCGGGAACAGTGCTAATGGTCGGAGTAGGCTTGACGATTCTTTGGCGTTACCGCCTCCTCGCCGCGTTCTTTGCCAGCTTCGGATTTCAAGTCACTGCATTCGTTCTTGCCTTGCTAGCTATCATTTTCGGGTGTATTCAATTTTGGGATTCGCGACGACACAGTGAAAAAATGGAGCTTATTGCCAGATCAATGTCCACGCGCTACCTGGGAATATTTCCCAAGGAGATGGATGAAATCATCGACCTGATTGATCTTGCTGACAAAGAATTAATCATAATCTCAGATTTCGTCGATTATGGAGCCTACTCAAGGCCGGAGACGTACCAGCGGCTATTCGATGCTGTGATGAGAGCCCGAGATAGAGGGGTGTCTGTGCAGTGGCTTGTTTACAGCGAAGGGCCCGCGCAGCAAACCTTAGTAAACCAGTTCAAGGACGACTTCGCTCGCATATCCAACGATCCAAAATTTATTAACTACTTTAATTATTGGCGCGGAATAGATAAGCCCCATGATCATGCCACATTTCTACAAACACTTTATGGCAAAGAAAATGTTTTTGCGGGTGATTTATTAGACAAGGGCGTTGAGATTCGGACATTATCGGAGAAAATCTGGCTTTTCTTTTTTATGCAGGACAAGCAAGACGCCGTGTTTCTCTTTGAGGACATCGGCGCCAATGACCAAGGATTAGCATTTCGAACTCGTGACGCAAAACTAGTCGAAACCTTCTGTGGAATTTTCGTTCGCTCTTGGGTTAAAGCACCGGCGAGGGATCGGACACATCGGGCCCTGCAGGCGTCCCAAATAGCTCCTTCTCAGGCGAGTCGTCCTCTCGATCGCAGGACTTGAAGAACGGAGTCTTAAACCGAAAGCCCGTTGTCGTGGCTTACATTCAGCTTGCGTCACCACCCTCTAGTCTGCAGCATATGTGCCTCATCCAAACCAGCCACAGCCAGCCCCTTCATCGCTCCAACTAAGTCTTCACTGACCTCAAGTAACACCTTAGGGTCATTGAAGTGCGTGGCGGCTTTCACGATGGCTCTGGCGCGCTTTTCCGCTTCCGCCGGGTCGGCGAAGGTGGTGGAATCCTGCATGAAGATGCCACTGCCGACGAAGACGGCTTCAGCGCCGAGTTGCATAACGAGCGAGGCGTCGGCGGGCGTGGCGATGCCTCCGGCGGAGAAATTGGGGACGGGGAGCTTGCCGGTTTTGGCGACCAGCTTTATGAGCTCGTAGGGCGCGCCGTGTTCTTTGGCTTTGGCGTAGAGTTCTTCTTCGCCGAGGACGGTGAGGATTTTCATCTCCTGGACGATCTGGCGGATGTGCTTGACGGCGTGGACTACGTCTCCAGTGCCGGCCTCGCCTTTGGTGCGGATCATGGCGGCGCCTTCGGCGATGCGGCGCAGGGCTTCGCCGAGATTGCGCGCGCCGCAGACGAAGGGGACGTTGAAAGCGTGCTTATCGACGTGGTGGGCTTCGTCGGCGGGCGTGAGCACTTCGGATTCGTCGATGTAATCGACGCCGAGTTCCTGCAAGATTTGCGCTTCGGCGAAGTGTCCAATGCGGCACTTGGCCATCACTGGAATCGACACCGTGGCCATGATTTCGCGAATCTTTTTGGGCGAGGCCATGCGCGCAACGCCGCCTTCGGCGCGGATCTGCGCCGGGACGCGCTCGAGGGCCATGACGGCGACGGCTCCGGCTTTTTCGGCGATGGAGGCCTGCTCGGCGTTGGTGACGTCCATAATGACGCCGCCTTTGAGCATTTCGGCGAGGCCGGTCTTGAGGCGGAGACTGGTGGAGCTACCGTTGTTTTGCGACATGGGTGGACTCTTTTCTGAGAACAAGCTAACAGCTATCAGCCGTCAGCTTTCAGCTATCAGCGAACCTGGGTTTATTTTACAGCGCGGTTGCGATTCGCGGTACCCCCAGGCTGCCAGCCACCGGTTGCCAGTTGTTCAGTAAAACCTTAAACACAGAGGGCACGGGGGAGCACGGGGTTAAATCTGATTCGATTGGCGTTCCGCGTATCTTTCGGCTATCGGCGGATTCGTTCTGGAATGAGTGGCTAATGGGGGCGAGATTGCCAAAGCTCCAGGGTCTTCTCCTCTGTTTCAGCGGGGAGCGGATCGCGAAAGTCATAATTGTTCAGGGAAGCGAAAGACATCAGGTAGTCGAGCGCGGTGTCGCGAAGCGGTCGTGTTTCCCATCCGGCCTGGAAGGCTTTTTGGCTGCTGATTTGGGCGAATCCGAGCCTGTCGGGTTCGGGATGCCAGAAGGGAAAGTTGAGAAACCAATTGGAAACGCCGGGCTGCGGAGCGATGCCTTGCTGGTGCAGGAAAGTTTCCGGAATCCAGATTAATTCGGCGTCGGAGTGCGTGGCGGATTTGCAGGTGTTGAGGAATTCGCGGAAGAGAATCGGCCGGCCGGTAAGGTTGAATGTCCCGTGGAGCGACCGGTCGATGGCCAAGACGAGAAAGTCGGCTACGTCTTTGACATCCACGATCTCGACGTAATTGGTGCCGTCGCCGGGAGCGATGTGAGGTTGTCCGTTGCGCAAACGGCGAAGCCAGATGAGCAGGTCGGGTGTGTCATCACGGCTGCCTTTGATGGGGCCGGGGCGGACGATGGTGAGCTTGTCACCGAGGATGGCACGGAGGCGGCGTTCGCTCTCGGCTTTGCCACGGCTGTATTCACTGGCATCTCCGGTCCACGAAGCTAACGTTGCGTCTTCGGTTGTGTTGGGGCGGGCGAGATCCTTCTCGTCGTAGGCAGAAATAGAAGACACGTACAGATAATGCTGAGTGCGGTCTTTCAGCAATTCCGCAGAGGACGCGATCATGGTGGGATCGTGAGGCCAGACGTCGATTACAGCGTCCCAGTGGCGCTGTCCCAGGGCGGAAAGATTTTGGTCGGTGAGATTGGCGCTGCGAAAACCTCTTAGCTTTTCCACGTTAGGGAAAAGCTCCGGGTTGGTAACGCCGCGGTTGAAGAGGGTGACGGTGTGTCCATCGGCCAGCGCGGATTCGACGAAGGCTGGTCCGAGGAAATCTGTGCCGCCGAGCACAAGAATGCTTTTTGGCCGCGTGCCGGCAAGGAGGACGGGCCGGGCAGCAAGGGCGAGGGCGGAAGCGTAAAGGGAGTCCTTGAGAAAATCTCGACGATGCATAAGTCATCTCCCAAGCGGGATGCTTCGATATGGACTCCGGGAGTTTGGTTCGCAGGCTGGAGCGGGCTTCGGCTATCAGCCGCTGGCTAACTCCGGGTTATTTTACAGCGAGGTTGGAGGTTCGTGGTAGGGCGGTCCGCTGTCGGCTTTCCGCTTATCGGCGGTCGGCTGGCAGCAGAAAATCGCCGGGCTTTGCCCGGCGGACAGCCGAGGGCGGCTGTCCCCACATGAGCTGAGGGATGAAGGCTATTTTTTCACGTACTTCTTGAACATCTTTTCGGGATCGATGGCGATGAAGATGCCGCGGCTGCGGGCCAGGACTATGTTGTCTTCGTTGAAGATTTCGGCGGCGTTGACGTGGGTGCGTCCGCGGACTTGGACTTCGTGGCCCTCGACGCGTAGCGGTTTGTGCAAGGGGACCGGCTTGAGATACTCGACCGTCATCTCGCGGGTGAGGGCGACGACGTGGTGCAGCTTATTTACTTTGCCCATGGCGTCGTCGAGGATGGAGGCGATGATGCCGCCGTGGGTGTGGCCGGGCGGGCCAGTGTAG